>OJAC01001133.1_pt1 | contig 14771 bp, 9 predicted proteins | sample 1588701 | NCBI WGS metagenome assembly OJAC01 (sample SAMN03283256) | human gut metagenome | biome: human-associated habitat; material: feces | host: Homo sapiens | place: USA | collected 2013 | reverse complement strand
ACATCCAGTGCAACGGCATCGGACCCGGCTACATCGCCACCCCGCAGACCGCGCCCCTGCGCGAGATCCAGCCCGATGGCTCTCGTCATCCGTTCGACCAGTTCATCGTTGCCAAGACCCCCGCTGAGCGCTGGGGCAAAGCCGAGGATCTGGGCGGACCCGCCGTGTTCCTCGCTTCCGAGGCATCCGACTTTGTCAACGGCCTGATCCTCTACGTTGACGGCGGCATCCTGGCTTACATCGGCAAGCAGCCGGGGTAAGGTCATTACTCCGACGCTGTTCTGAGCCTTTCTGATTTTGTTTCTGGTTTAGCTGCTTCGTCCATCAGGATTTTCTATAGCCTTATGCGCTATCTTGAGAAATTCTGGTGGACTTTTTTAATAAAAAGCAGTTCATTTGTGCAGAGTGAATCAAAACTGATTCACTTTTTCGAGTCAAGATTTTTGGATGAATCAGAAGTGATTCACTCTGGAGCATATACGAATTTGTATGCGTATCCGCTTTGATTACCCCCCGCTTTGAGCGGGAACATGTTTTGCTAGCATAGCGTTTGGATATCCACAAACGCATTTCTGGGGTGTTCCCCAGACCCCCGCCAGCATTCTTGCGTGACGATAGTGACGCTGATGACGCTTGTGACGCTGTTTTGAGGATATCCCTATACCATATCCCAGATTCTGCGTCATTAGCGTCATCTGCGTCATTCTGATTTTTCGTTTTTCGTAGCATCATTGTTTTTGTTTCGAGCAGTAGTAAACTGCAAGCGTCATTTCACTATAAGCGTGACGGTGGTGACGATGGTGACGGTGTTCGTGGGATAGGGTAAAGGGGTATATCAAAAACATCGTCATCATCGTCAGCATCGTCATTCTACAGGCAAGCCGTTTTAATCTGCGGCTTGCCTGTTTTAATTTTGATGAAAATTTTTGTTGGATACAGGTCAAATCTTGCGCCTTCCCACTGGCTACATAATGTCGATATTTTATTACAAATTATTACATCTCAAAAGCCTGCGATACTTTTTGCCCTTTCCCAGTGGCTATATAGTGAAAGCGCTTTTTCACTACTTACATAGGAGGAACCCATGAACACGGAATTTCAAGATTTACCCAATGTTGTAAGTCCCAAGGAGGTGCAAACTTACTTCGGTATCTCACGCTCGACCACCTATCGGATATTTCACGACGCGACTTTTCCTGCGTTCCACATTGGAAACCGACTGCTGGTGCGGCGGGATGAGTTACTGGACTGGCTGGAACGGCAAAAGGTCAATAAAGCCCAAAACGAGAACCCGAAGATTGTTGGGTCTGATGAATAGCTTTGTGGTCGTACCTGTGGTAGTCTTTGTGTCACGAAAGGAGACGATGCACCGTGAAAGACACATCTAAAACATCCCTGCGCCGTGGGCATAACGAGGGCAACATCCGTCAGCGTACAGACGGGCGGTGGGAGGTGCGGCTATCTGCCGGAATCGACTACAAGACAGGCAAGCCCCGGCGTACATCCACCTGCTGTAACACAAGACAAGAAGCCATCGCCTTTTTGCAGCAGCAAGCCCACGAAGTCCGCACACAGGGCTGGCGCGATCCGATGTCGGTGACCCTTGGCGAATGGTACGAATACTGGCTGGAGACTTACATGAAGGATACCATCAAGCAGTCCACCTACGCCAGCTACCGCAGTCATCTCAACAAGCACTTTTGTGTGCTGGGGAAAATCCTGCTCAAAAAGCTGGAACCACACACCCTGCAGGAATTTTATAACTACAAATTCCGCGAGGAAGGCTTATCCCCCAAGACCTTGCGTAACTACCACATGGCATTACACAAGTGCTTACAACAGGCCGTAAAGGAGCGCTTATTAGTGTACAATCCCTGCGATGCCGTGACACTGCCCAGCGGAGAGAAACCCGAAATCGTAGTCTTTACCAACGATCAGCAGCGTGCGCTGGTGCAAGCCAGCTACCGCCACCGCTACGGCGTGTTTATCCGCTTAGACTTGTGTACCGGATTACGCATGGGGGAGTTGCTGGCACTGAAGTGGGAGGACATCGACTTTTCCACCGCGCAGCTTCATGTACGCCGTACCATCAACCGCCTTGCCAAGTACGAATCCCACGACGGCGAGAACAAGACCGAAATTGTATTTGGCACTCCCAAGACAAAAAACTCCCGCCGCACGATTCCGCTGACCCGCACAATGGCAGACGAGCTTACCCGCTGGAAACAGCAGCAGGCGCAGGATAAGATTCGGGCAGGGGATAAGTACACCGACGATGGCTTCATCGTCACCAACGAGTTTGGACACTACTTTGAGCAGAAAACCTTCAAGGACTACTATGACCGTATGCTGAAGGACGCCGGCATCGGACACTTTACCTTCCACGCCCTGCGCCACACCTTCGCCACCCGTGCTCTAGAGTGCGGCATGGACTACAAGACCCTGTCAGCCATCCTCGGTCATTACTCCGTAGCGTTCACAATGGACACCTATGTCCACAGTATGGACGAACACAAACGGCGCGAAATGGACAAGATGAACGATATGTTCGGGATGCAGTACAGCATCTCCGTAGAGAACCAGCCTTATCCTGTGCTTTGTACACTCTCGGCAGACGGCTGCACCGCCCATGTTCCTGACTTTCCAAAAATTGAAGTGCAGACCCCTACATTGGATGCCTCCCTGCTGGAGGCCAAGCAGCAAATCGAAAAAACCCTGCGCCAATACAAGAACCCGCCCATTCCTACCAAACAAGACCAAATCGTAGTGCCAACCAACAGCGTGCTGGTACTCGTCAAGGCGAGCTGACTACACTGACCGATCCTATATTTACCTGCCAATTCCGCAAAATTTATCCACAAAAAACGCCCGGGCGGTTGAAAAATTCAGCCGTCCGGGCGCAGTCATTTTCCCGTTTTGGGGTCATTTTGGGGGCAAAGTTACCAGATTGTTACCACTTTTGCCATAAAGTAAAAAAAAGCTCGTTGAAACTTGTCGTTTCAACGAGCTTTTGTTGGTTGCGGAGACAGGACTTGAACCTGCGACCTCCGGGTTATGAGAAATTCAAAATTTGTGCGTTATGGTGTTGTTTTGTTGGGTTTGGTGGTATTGCGTCCCAAGGCTCAGAATGGGTTTTGTCCCATGTGTACAAAAGGGTGCTATACGGTGATGACCCGTTCCAAACTCTTTTGGGGGCAGTTTTGGGGGCAAATCTGCGAAACGGATTCTCGCACACTCCAATCAAATAAATGCGCAGCTTTTGTTCCATTGAGAAATGCGGATACCAATATCACGAGGTTCTCGCACAGGAAAAGCCCAACGAACCGGTATATAAGTTTTACTCTCCGGCAAGAAGTTGTACGCAAGCACTACTCCGCGGCACTCCCGCACACCGCCTCCGTTGCCGCGAGAAACGCCCCTGTTTGGGCGCATTCGCGGTGCATCGGCGCAGTACCCGCTCAGCCAAATACCGCCCTAAAATCCCCGCCTTCCGGGGATTTTTTATTTTACCACGAAGGCATTTACCTTAGCCGGGATTTTCCTGTACAGGTAAATCCAACACAAATAAATAACTAAATAAATTAAATACTAAGATACTATCGTATCCTATCCGTAGAACCACAAAAAGTTAGATTTTTGTTTCTTTGGTTTTGCTGCAATGCGTACAACTTAAGACTAGAGAGTACAACTTACGATTGCAATCTGCTTTCCTTTAGCGATATAATTAAGTCGGTGATTGGATTATTCCTCCCTTTCCTGAATAGCCTGCGCCAAATCTGCCCGCAAATCATCAACGCTTTCAACGCCGATGTACAGCCGAATCAGTCCGTCCGTGATGCCGACTTTCTGCCGTACCTCATAGGGAATGGATGCGTGGGTCATGCTGGCGGGATGGCAGACGAGGCTCTCTACACCGCCCAGGCTTTCCGCCAGAGTGATCAGATACAGCGGCTTGAAGAAAGTATGAATGTTCTCCTGCAGCAAATACAGTATTGTTCTTCACAACAGTTTTGACGGCAACATGTGCCGAGGGATCTTTCTCCAGATAAGTATCCAGAATGGAGTCTAAAATCAGATTGCAAACCTTGTCCGGGTGGTCTCTTGTGACAGATTCAGAAGTGAAAATGCAGCTCAGCCTCTATTGCGCCTTACAGATTTTCTTTAAAAACACCTCTGCCTGCACTACCTCTATCTGCCGCGACAGCATTTGTACCTGCCGTTCTGCCTTATTTTTTCCGTGTTATGACAAACGCCGTAATGAGCGTTTGAATCGGCACGGTCAAGACCACGCCAATCGTGCCGCACAGGCCGCTTAAAATTTCGATGACAATAGCATTGTAGCTCATCATCTGGATGTAGGGCATCTCATAGGCGTAGAGCGTCAGCAACGTGCCGGTGGCCGTGCCCGTGTAGGCCAAAATCAGCGTGTTAGACATCGTACCAATCATGTCATGGCCCACCGTCAGGCCGGAGCGGACCAGCTCCCGCAGGGACAGCGTCGGGGCCTTGGCGCGGATCTCCTCCAATGCAGCGGTGATAGAAACACTCACATCCATAACCGCACCGAGGCAGGAGATGAGGATGCCTGCATACAGAATTGTAGCGACGTCAAGCCCCGACGCATTGGCGATGTAGACCATTGACTCCGCGTCCGATGCGTGGTAGCCGTTCAAATGTCCGGCGGTGCCCAGCAGCATTGCCAGTCCGCCGGAGATCATAACCCCCAGCGTTGTACCTAAGATACTGCACCGCGTCTTGCGCGACCAGCCGTTTAAAATGTAGAGCGACACTGCCAGAATCATCACTGCCGTCAGCGTACCAGCCCAAATACCGTTCACACCACGGTAGAGCAGCGGCACGTATAAAAACGCCACACAGCCAAAAGTAAATACCAGTGCCCAGAGGGTGGCAAAGCCCTTGCGTCCGCCCACCAGAACCAGCCCGGCCACAAACAGCGCTGCCAGGGCGTAGACCATGCCGGTGCGGTCATAGTTGTAGACGGAGCCGTTTAAGCTGCCGTCTGCCCCGGACTGCACGACGGCCACGATTTTTGTGCCCACCTGGCAGAATGCACCCTGCTGATAGCTGTTGGAATTGCTTAATGTGACCTGCTGCCCCTTCCATACGCCGGAGGTGATGCGCGCCGCAACAGTCTGTGCGCCGTTGAAGGGCCGGCCCCCGGAGTAGTCTGTCAAAATTTCCGTCACCACCGCCTGTACATAGCTGTGGCTGGTGCCCGGCTTGATGGATGCCCGCGATACCTGAAAACTTCCGAGCATGATTCCCACAAGAATCACCCCCGGAAGCAGGATGCGGAGCAGGATGGATAGCTGCTGCCGCTTGTTCAATTTTTAGTCCTCTTTTCTCTTTCTGCGATAGATGGTCAGGATACCCAGCGCTGTCATGCTGCCCAGGCAGAGCAGAACCACGGCAACAATCGGCATTGTGTCACCCGTCTGCGGGATGGCCGCTGTGGCCGCTGCGGGCGTACTGCCCTTCCCGGCGGTCTGCGCCGCGCCCTGGCTGACCGCTGCTGTGCTGGTGCTGCCTGTATTACCTGTGCTGGTCGCATTGCCTGTGTTCGGCCCCGGGTCCGGCTCGGCGGGGGCGTTGCCCGGCGTCGGCGGGACATCAGCGGGGACAGCTGCCGTGGTAAAGCGCTGCACGGCAGTCTGCTGTATGCTGCCCAGGGTGTTTGTGACCTGGGCGTACCACGCGTAGGCGGTGCCGGGCTGCAGGCCGTCCCAAGTCAGGGCGGCGGTACCGGTCCGGCTGCTGTCCTGCGCGACGGTGAAGTCCGCCGTGCCGATCTCCTCACCGCGGTCCAGATACGCGCCGAAGTAGCTCGTCAGGATCGTCTGCGGGTCGGTGTGGAAGTTGACGTCCAGCGTCAGAATATCGGTGTTGATATTGTTGTTGATGCGCTTTGGCAGGGCGCTGCCGTCCGCGGCGGTGTCGGGGGCCACGGACGCGGCGCTCTCGGTGCCCAACTCGGTCACAGAGGTATTGTCGTAGTAGTTGAAATCGTCCAGCGAGGGAGAGTAGGAGTTGATGTAGATTTTATTGTTGTCCAGGTCGAAGTACAGCATTTTAATATAGCCGCTGCCGCCCTCAAAGCCGGACTGATAGTCGGTGCAGATTTGGTAGACCGTCCGATCATAGACGCCATCCTTGTCGTCGTCAAAGACCGTCGTTTCATAGGACGCGCCGTGGTAGTGGCCGTTGAGCACCGCAATGACGTTGGGATTTTGGGCGACCACATTGTCCTGTACCAGCTGGCCGTAGTAGTCCATCAGGCCACCGTCGCTGTTGTAGGCCACGCGGGTGTAGGTGTGGAAGCAGAGGATAGCCTTGCGGTCACTGTATTTCTGCAGCACACTGTTCATCCAGTTTATTTCATCCGCGTAGATGTCCCAGCTCATATACAGGATGATAAAGTCCTGGCCGTTCTCGGTCAGCAGGTCATAATGGCCGATGTTGTCCTTGTAGGCCTCGCCGAAGGTAGGCTGATCCTGCACGCGCTGTGCGCCGAAGTATTTCTGGTAGTTCTCGTACTCCATCGCGCCCGCGGCAATGTCATGGTTGCCGGCCAGCACGCCGTAGGGCATGTTGGCGTCATCCAGAATCTTCATCGCCTTGTCGGCGTTCTCCCACTCATAAGGCATGTCGAAGTCATCGACAATATCGCCGGTGTGGATGACATAGCGGATGTTCAGCTTGTCCTTGTTGTCCACGATCCAGTTGTTCATGTTCAGGTAATGCTGGAAGAACTCCTCGGAATAATACTGGGTGTCGGTCTCCCAGGCAAAGGCAAAGTCGTAATTTCGGGGAATCGTCGTGCCGTCCCAGGCAGCTGCGGGGGCCTGGTCGGTCACGCCGCTGAAATCCGGCAGCGCGGAGTCTGCCGTGCACTGCACCATGACCGTGGCCGTGCCGTCCTGCACGTGGTCTTTGACCGGGACGCGGACCGCCATCGAGCCGTTCTCGTCGGCGGTGGCGGCCTCATCCCAGGCGCCGGTGGCGGTGTTCTGCACAAACAGCCTGCTGGCATGGGTCGCATCGGCGTTTGAGGCCCGGCCGTTCCAGCTCAGCACAAGGCTGTCGCTGTCGCTGACCTCGCCCACCTTCAGCGTGTAGGTGATATAGGGCAGGATACCGTCGTTGGTGGTGGAGGTGATCTCGCTGCTGTTCAGTGCGTCCAGCTGGTAGTAGGTCGCCTGTGCGCCCTGCATGTTACCTTCAGCGGTAACGTTCAGGCTTGCGGCATTCTGGCCGATGTCGGACACCGCTGCGTTCAGGATGACGGCCACATCGTCCCCGGCCACAAAGTCGGCGCTCTTGACTGCCTCATTCCCGGCGGCGTCGCGGGCATAGACAGCCAGCGTGTGGGTGCCGGCGCCCAGCGTGACGGCGTTGGTGTCAATGTCGCCGCTGACCGGCTCGCCGTCCAGCGTGACGACCATCTCGCCCAGGGTGTTTTCCTCGGTGACGGTGGGCGCAAGCTGAATTGCGCCGGAGAAGGTCTCGCCGTCCTGCACGCCCAGGTCGATGACAGGGGCGGTATTGTCCACAAGGAAGCTGACCTTCTTTGTGTTCACGCCGTCGGTCACGGTCAGGGTGTGCGCACCCTCGGTCAGGGCCGTGGTGTCAATGACCGCACCCACCGCCGTGGCGTCCGCCGCGGGGATCGTAAAGGCGGCGTCCAGATAGGGGGCCATGCCCGTAGAATCGCCGATTTTGTGTACAGCGTCCAGGGCCGTGCTCAAATTCGTCTTGGCCTTGTTGTCCACGACCTTGCCTGTGTCCGGGTAGGTGTAGCTCTCGGGGCCGATGGAATCCGGCAGATAGCTCTTGCCGTTGGCGAGTTTGAGCTGCAGATTGGTTACGGTGAAGTCCTCGCGGTTGGCAGACGGCATCAGCTTGTCATAGACGCTGCTGGTGTAAGTACCGGCCCAGAAGCGCAGTGTGATCTTGTAGCTGTGGCTGGCTGCATCGTAGGTGAAATAGTGGCTGTCGATGGGCACCGCAAAGCCGTCCAGGCGGTAGTTCTGCCATTTCAGCAGCGAGGCGATGTGTTCCATTTTGCTGTCGTCGGTCAGGTTGTCGTCTGCCAGCGTCAGGGCGTTGTGGAAGTAGCTGTCGCGGCCCGCCGTGGCAAAGCTGTAGTACGCGCCGTTCTCCAGCACCTTGCCCACGGGCAGCTCCACGCCGTCCAGCAGGATTTTGGAGTTGGCGTTGTCGCCGCCGTCGTTGGCCGTGGCCGTGACGGTGCTGCGCACCTGCTGGCCGTCGGTGATGTTCGTGCGGATGCCGTCGATGAGGCTGCTCAGCTTCTGGATATTGACGCGGTAGACCTGGGTGGTCGTGCGGTGGTAACGGTTGTCCGCTGCTACGTAGAACTCGACATACTCGTGGTCGAACAGCTCGTTGGCTGCAATGTTCATCTCATACAGGCCGGGCACGCGGCGATAGGTTTCTGTCTTGTTGTTCCAGTTGCCGGTGCCGTCAAAGCGGTAGTAGGTAGTGATTTTCGTGCGGGGCAGCGCGCCCTCGTCCACCGAATAGCTGAACCGCACGCGCAGCTCGTCCCCCTGCGTGATGGTGGCCGGCACGGTGCTGTCCTGCCACATTCCCAGCTTCACTGTGCTGCCGTCGTCCGCAGGGAAGTTGAACTGCGCGTCCGAGACGCTGCCCGGCGTGGGGGCCTGCTGCAGGGTGCATGCCGTCATGCGGGGCCCCTCGGCGCTGGGGCTCAAATTCACGCTCTTTTTGTCCTTCGTGTCGGTCAGGCCGTTGTAGAAGAAGCTGGACACCAGTACCTGGCGGCCATTTTCCGCATGGCTGATGCCGACGGCGCGGTCCGTGTTCTTCATACCGTTCTGGCCCAGCACGCAGTAGAGCGGGGCGTCCTCCGGCATATTGTAGGCGGCGCGGAACGCGGCCTCATCGGGGAAGGGCTGCGTCAGGCCGGTCAGCCAGCTCTCACGGTAGCACCAGAACACGGCGCTGCTGTGCGCCGGGATGACAGCGGACTTGGCGTCCAGCTCGGCCCGGGTGACCTCGCCCAGAGCCTCCTTGTGGGCGTCCTCAACGGTGCAGACTGTCAGCCGGGTGAACTGCGTTTTGTAGATGTACTGGAACTGGTAGTCGGCGTTGAAGTCAATGTCGTGGTCGGTGGTGTTCGTGACCTCGACAAACTCCATCAAATCGTCCGACACACCATATACCGCGGAACGATCTCCATCGTTAGGGTAAATTTCGGTCACATACAGTCCCTCGGTGCCGGCGGGGGCGGTGGTGTTGCCGCCGCGCTGCTCACTATAGACATAGCCGGGGGTAGCCGCCGTCTTTTTGGTGCTGGCCGTCATGCTGTAGCCCACGTTGGGGATGGCCAGGTCCACGCCGAGGCCGTCCGCAATGTCCTTGCCGTCGTTCTTGTCGATTGTGCCGTTGACGTAGCTGTAGTCGGCGCAGACCGTGCCGGTAGCTCTGGCGCGCAGGCCGAAGTAGCCGGTGTTGGCCCAGTCCTCGCCGTACTGGCTGATGACGATGTGGACATTGTCGGGAATCATGTAGTTGCTGCGGAAGTCTTCCACTGTACCAGGATTCTTGACGTTGGTGCGTTGGTTCCAGACGACAGTAACCTCGCCGGGCTGCAGAACGACGTCGGATCCATCGGTCTCCCGCACGGCAAAGGGCTTGGCGTTGTCCGCTTTCGTGCCGTAGACCAGCTCATAGTCTGTGGTCAAATTCACCGGAGTATCGGCGGTGTTGATGAGTTCAATGTATTCAAAGCGGTCATCTGTTGTGCCATACTCGTTCTTGTTGCGGTTGTCAAAGTCGTTGGGGAAGATTTCAGTCAGCCAGACCTTGCCGAGACTATCCGGCTCAGCGGCCAGCGCCTGAACCGCAGTCTCCGCTTCCGGCTCCTGCTGTAATGCGGCGGTTTCTGCGGTCTGAATCGCACTTTCCTCCTGCTCAACGGTCTCCTCCTGCAACTGTGTTTCAGGTTCCGCTGCCGTTTCCGGTGTGGCAGTATTCCCCGTCTCCACATTTTCTACTGCAATGGTTGGGGTGGGTGTTTGCTGCACTGCAGCTGTGACCGTCTCTGCCGTGTCCTGCCGTTCTGCCTCAAGCGCGAGCGCTCCGGTAGGAAACATCGACGCCGTCAAAGCCACTGCTGCGAGCAGTGCGGGCGCACGCTTCGGCCATTTGTTCTTCATACATTTGCCTCTCTTTATTTTCCGTTTGTAATAGAGTAACCTTCTTTATTGTACAAATCGAAAGTAAAGTTATCGACCATATAATGAAGAAATCGCTGTAAAAAATCGCACGTTTTTGTATGATTTGTGTAAAGTGCCGCAAGCAGGAGGTTCTCCTAAATAGAGAGCCGACCTCTTACCCCACCGTGCATACTGACCGGCACACGGCGATTCAAGCGCATTATGACATCCTACGCCGAGTGCGCACAAAAGCCTGTGTTCTACTGCGACTGTATTTCTGTGTCGGATGTTCGTTTTGCACAGAAGCAGAAGCCGTCTGATTCACGATGGCACTTTGATAGAAACAGTTTTTTCCTTGTTGCGTCAGGTGCGCTTGGCTTCGCTGGTCGCTTTCTTACGGGGCTTCATGCCCCAAAAGACGGCATTCATCACGACCACGATCAGCGCGACTACTGCCATGGACACCCAAAAGCCCATGTCGAGTCCGAACAAATCCACTGTGCCAAACAGCGTCATCCAAATATCCTTCCAATTCATCATGAATATCATTTTAACACGGCCCTCTGAAAACGCCATGACTATATTCTTGTTTTTTCTTGCTATTTAAGAAGGTGCGTTACCCCGTTCCCGGAAAAAAGAGCATCGCCGTGATGACCACGCGCGTGGAGGAAGGGGAATAATAACAGCACTTTGGAAAGTGAATCAGAACGGATTCACTTTTTCGAGTCAAGATTTTTGGATGAATCTAAACTGATTCACTCTGGAGCATATACGAATTTGTATGCGTATCCGCTTTGATTACTCCCGCTTTGAGCGGGAACATGTTTTGCTAGCATAGCATGTGGTCATCCACATGCACATTTCTGGGGCGTACCCCAGACCCCCGGCACAGTTCTTGCGTGACGATAGTGACGCTGATGACGCTCGTGACGCTGTTTTTAGGACATCCCTATACCATATCCCAGATTCAGCGTCATTAGCGTCATCTGCGTCATTCTGATTTTTCGTTTTTCGTAGCATCATTGTTTTTGTTTCGAGCAGTAGTAAACTGCAAGCGTCATTTCACTATAAGCGTGACGGTGGTGACGATGGTGACGATCTTTCTTGCATACCCCTACCCATATCCCATAAACATCGTCACTACCGTCACCATCGTCACTTAAAACAGGCAAGCCGTTTTAATCTGCGGCTTGCCTGTTTTATTTTGAGTAATGTGGCAGTTTTTTTCCCCATTGCCTGTTAAAATGGATTTAGATATTTTGTAAAAGTGCAAGGTTTTTTAGCACAATGGGTGATATGCTGTTTTTGAAGTGTAATTTTGGCGTTTAGGCCAGTTCTTGAGAAAAAATTCTTCGCTTTACATCTCTAAACTTGCAGGAATCCTGCAAGTTATACTGTTATACTGAAATTTAATGAAAAAATTCCATTATTTTTTCAGCGAGCGTTACCTTTTGCCTTTTCCCAGTGGCTATATAGTAGAGATAATTTTTTCAAAAATTTTGAGGACCGTTGCAAAAGTTGCGACTGCCGGTCTGTATGATATGATTTGGAATCTTTCTAAAAATTTGAACTTTTTCTAAACAGTTTAAAAAACCTCGTAATTTTCGCCGTTCTCAGCGGCTATATAGTGAAGAACTTTTAATTTTATCTACATAGGAGGAACCCATGAACACGGAATTTCAAAATTTACCCAATGTTGTCAGCCCCAAGGAAGTGCAAACTTACTTCGGCATTTCGCGCTCGACCACCTACCGCATATTTCACGACGCGAGTTTCCCGGCGTTCCACATTGGAAACCGACTGCTGGTACGGCGGGATGAACTTCTGGGCTGGCTGGAGCAGCAAAAGGTCAATAAAGCCCAAAACGAGAACCCGAAGATTGTCGGGTCTGATGAATAGCTTTGTGGTCGTACCTGTGGTAGTCTTTGTGTCACGAAAGGAGACGATGCACCGTGAAAGACACATCTAAAACATCCCTGCGCCGCGGGCATAACGAGGGCAACATCCGTCAGCGTACAGACGGGCGGTGGGAGGTTCGGCTATCCGCCGGAATCGACTACAAAACCGGTAAGCCCAGACGCACATCCACCTGCTGCAACACGCGGCAAGAGGCAATCGCAATCCTGCAGCAGCAAGCCCACGAAGTCCGCACACAGGGCTGGCGCGATCCTATGTCGGTGACTCTTGGCGAATGGTACGAATACTGGCTGGAGACTTACATGAAAGATACCGTCAAGCAGTCCACCTACGCCAGCTACCGCAGTTATCTCAACAAGCACTTTTGTGTACTGGGAAAAATCCTGCTCAAGAAGCTTGAACCTCATACCCTGCAGGAATTTTATAACTACAAATTCCGCGAAGAAGGGCTGTCGCCCAAGACGCTTCGCAACTACCACATGGCATTACACAAGTGCTTACAACAAGCTGTAAAAGAGCATCTACTGGTTTATAATCCCTGCGATGCCGTGACCCTGCCCAGCGGAGAGAAACCCGAAGTCGTAGTCTTTACCAACGACCAGCAGCGGGCGCTGGTGCAGGCCAGCTACCGCCACCGCTACGGCGTGTTTATCCGCTTAGACTTGTGTACCGGATTACGCATGGGGGAGTTGCTGGCACTAAAGTGGGAGGACATCGACTTTTCCACCGCGCAGCTTCATGTCAGGCGCACGATTAACCGCCTTGCCAAGTACGAAGCCCACGACGGCGAAAACAAAACTGAAATCGTATTCGGTACACCCAAAACGAAAAACTCTCGCCGCACGATTCCGCTGACCCGCACAATGGCAGACGAGCTTGCCCGCTGGAAACAACAGCAAGCGCAGGATAAGATTCGGGCAGGGGATAAGTACACCGACTATGGCTTCATCGTTACCAACGAATTCGGTCACTACTTTGAGCAGAAAACTTTCAAGGATTACTACGATCGCCTGTTGAAGGATGCCGACATCGGACACTTTACCTTCCACGCCCTGCGCCACACCTTCGCCATCCGTGCGCTGGAGCGCGGCATGGACTACAAAACGCTGTCGGCCATCCTCGGTCATTACTCCGTAGCATTCACAATGGACACCTATGTCCACAGCATGGACGAACATAAGCGGCACGAAATGGACAAGATGGATGACATGTTCGGGATGCAGTACAGTATCTCTGTGGAGAACCAGCCTTATCCGGTGCTTTGCACACTATCCCCGGACGGCTGCACTGCCCATGTGCCGGACTTCCCCAAAATCACCGCACAAGCGCCAACACTAGACGCCGCCCTGCTGGAGGTCAAACAGCAAATCCAAAAAGCCCTACACCAATATAAGAACCCACCCATTCCCACCAAACAAGACCAAATCGTAGTGCCAACCAACAGCGTGCTGGTACTCGTCAAAGCGAGCTGACTACACTGACCGCTCCTATTTTTACCTGCCAACTTCGCAAATTTTATCCACAAAAAGCGCCCGGACGGTTGAAAAATTCAGCCGTCCGGGCGCTTTTCAGAGCAGACCCTCAGATTTTCTATGAGCTTTGCTATTTTATTACAGCAGGATCCTCAGGCTGACGCTGTGCTGCTGTTCGCCGTTGACATGGTATGGTGCCTCCACATCGGTACCCCAGCTGTCAATGCCGCCGACGCCGCGCGCTGCGCCCAGCACGGTAACGCAGGTGCGCCCGGTTTCGGGCAGCTCACAGGGGTGCTGCGCAGCCTCGATCTGCTGCGCCGTGTTGGGCAGCGCGCTGAAGGCAAACGCCTCGCCGGTGGATTCCAACGTCAGGGTCTTGCCGTCAGCCAACTGCAGGTTTACCTGCTGGGTATCCATGTGCAAACCGCAATCCTGCGGCACCAGCGCCGGTTCAATGTGCGGGGGTTCCTCGTGGCAGCCGAACACCCCGCCCTTGCAGCGGTCGGGGTAGGTTTCGCCTGAAAGCCCCGTCCAACGGGTGCGCACAACGGGAGCAGCCGTTTCAAACTTGATGCCGAAGCAGGGCAGCTCCGGTGCGCCGGGTACGCCGTGGTAAACGGCATCCAGCCGCAGCGCACCCTGTGCTTCGACCGTGTAGATCATCTCGACCTGCGCGCCCGGTACGCCGGGCACACCAAAACGGTACTGCACCCGCACACACTGCGCGGATTTTTCCTGCACGGTAAAGCCCATTCTCTGCACAAAGACGTCGGCACCCATCCAGACGGCGGCGCGCTGCGGGAAACTGCAGCCGCGGTCGTTGTCGGTAGAGGCTCGCCAGAATGCCGGGCGCGGGGCGCGCCACAGCCACTCGGCGCCGTTTTTGCGCAGCGAAACGGGACCCTGCTCGGAAATGGAGAACAGCACTTCAAAGCCGCTGCCCTTTACGCCTATGTTGCCGTCGCCCTCGGTGACGGTCAGGGGCCGGGTTGGGCGCTTTTGCCATGCGGCGGCCAGTGCGGCGGCACTGCGCTCGGCTGCCAGCTTATTGTGCGCATCGTGCACAGCGCGGCGTTCTGGGGTGTCGTACCAGTAGCGGACCTCCTGCATGGCAGGCTTTTCGGTGCCGTCCGCATAGACGATGCCGTTGCCGCTG
>OJAC01001130.1_pt1 | contig 14780 bp, 14 predicted proteins | sample 1588701 | NCBI WGS metagenome assembly OJAC01 (sample SAMN03283256) | human gut metagenome | biome: human-associated habitat; material: feces | host: Homo sapiens | place: USA | collected 2013 | reverse complement strand
TAACGTTCTATGTTAGTCACCTACAGTGTACTATTTCTGGTTAATTGCTGCCTGTTAGGTATATTATGGTTACTGGGACATTAAGACACAATCCACTCATTTAATCATAACTAACACGTTTTCTTAATTGGGTACTACCTCACACTGATACGTTTGTCAACATCTTTTATCCACTTAAATCATTACTTTTCCCCAAACTTTCTGAGACTTTTATAATCTTTGCTAGCAAACTTCTTTGGTACGTTAACCTTGTTTAGATACTACATCAAATTATACTCCCTGTAATTGTTGTCCTTCATTCCACATTTCATTAGTTATCTTCTTTCGATTCTTCAATACATCAATAACTACTTCTTCAATTAATGAATTGGCATATGCTCTATGCTCACCTTTTTTAGATTTCTTATACATATTTTGTAATTCTTTTGACACTTTTTTATCCCAGATAGTTCTTCTTGCGACCTCCTCAAACTCTTCTTGCGACAAATAAGATGACATAACTACATTTAAAAATTCTTCTTTCATAACACGGAACATAGCAACTGCATCATCTTCAATAAAATTATCCATAACTTTCTTACCTACTGCACCGCCTACAGCTCCACCTACCATTCCTCCAAGTGGATTACCTCCTGCAATTGCACTTCCTACTGCCATTCCAGCAATTCCTGCAGCTCCAGCAGTTGCATTTTTGGCTAATTGTTTTACTGAAATTTTTCCCATACATGCACTACATACATCTGGACCAAATACTACTGCAACTGTAACCGCTCCACTTACTAATTTCTGACCAGTAACTTTCTGCAGATTCAGTTTTTCCCCGACCGAGCTGGTAACAATCTTTGAATTTATTTTTTTAGCTACCTCTTCACTAACTTTACTCATTGGGCTATCTACTCCCTTTCCCAATGCATAGTTCCAAATCTTTCCTCTACTCACCTGCATCGTAATCGTGTAAATAACTGCTCCTTTTCCGATTACTTGTCCAGCAGTCATAAGTCCGTCTTTTGCAGCTTCTTTTACATCCTTCCCTTGCCACACTCCACTTGCAAAGATTATAATTGCTGTAATAGATGCACTCGTCATAGAAGTCATAATACCATTTGCCATATCCATAGTAATTGATTCAATAGTTCCTGATGCCGCAAGTCTATAAGATTGCGCATACGAAAAATATCCTTTTTTTAAATAATTTTCTGCTGGTGTTCCTGGCTCTATTCCATCTATATTTCCAGCATCAATATCTTTTTGTAATTTATTTCGTATCTCATTGTATTGGTCTCTAGGAACTTCTATCACCTGTCCTGAATAATCGTGAGAGCTATCTTTAAATCCTGCTCTATACGTATCTGCTGCACTTTTATAATACTTTGTCTGAACTTTCTGTCCATTTACTATTTTGTCAGCACCACTCTTTTTATGATGTCCGTTCTCTTTCTCCTGTCCACCTTCCACCTTCTTTCCAAGAATTCTATCAACAGTTTTATTTCCATATTCAGCACCATATCCATGTCCCTGACGCATATTCATTTCTTTTTTCATTTCCGAATATATGTCATGCCTTTCTGAAGCACTGGCGAAAGTTCCAACATTTCCCATATTTTGCTTCATATGTTCCATATCTAATTCTTGATTCAAATGTTTTTCCGCTTCATCAATATTCTTTTGAACATCTCTATACATTACCTGATTAGTAAATAATGCACATGGAATAACAGAACGTTCCAACATAGTTAAGGCATTTGCAATACACGTTAATGGAACAGTTATTTCATTTCCTTTTACTTTTGTTTTTTCTGCCCCACTTCCATATCTCACAATATTTTCCACCAATAACGTATCTGTATCATATTCAGCCTTGTTTAATCCCGAAAAAAGAATTTCCTTAGTCTTTCCTTTTTTAGAATTTGCCTGACTTGCAATAAATATTCCACTTCCAGTTACAGCAAGTCCATATTCTCTTATTTCATTTTCATTCTCACTCGGAACTGCTGAAAAATAATAGATATCTTCATTAATCAAATCTCGTTGAAAATAATTCATAAATGCATTTACACGACCATAAGGCATATTAGATGAAGAAAATTTATAATCACTTTTATTCTTATCATTAAATGCAATTAATTTTGCTATTTTTTCTATGTTCTTATCCAGCTCTTTATACTTTATCGGTTCAATATTTTTCTTTTCCCACTCTTCAACACGTTTTTCACGCATGAATTTGCAATAAAAATAATATATCAAGCAACAGACTATCAACACAATTGTATATGTTCTAAACCATATCAGTCCGATAACCAATAAGACACCTATCACCTGTTTCTGATACTTATAAATCCATTTTTTTACTTTCACATAGTTTTTTGGCACAGTCCTTTTCAGATAAAATATAAGAAAAATGACTATCGCCAGTAATATTATGTATGGCATATTATTCCTCCTCTTGTGTTTTCAACGCACTCATTTTTGTAACCATATGGTAGCATATCATAATTGAAAATGCAATTATTTGGTAGCATACACTTGAGGTGATACTATGCATTTCCAACGCTTAGAAGACTTACGAATTGATAATGATAAAACTCAAGCAGAAGTTGCAAAGCACTTAGGTTGCCAACGTGAAGTATATCGTAGATACGAAAAGGGTACACGGCAAATTCCTATAGATTATTTAATAGAACTTTCTTATTTTTATAACGTCAGTATTGACTATATCATTGGCATAACCGATACAAAAACACCTTATCCCAGAATCAAGTAGCAATACTTTTTCTGGTAAATCTTCTCTGCTATTATAAAAAAATATAAAGATAATAAAGAATAAGCAGATACCAAGAAAGCCACAAAGCTTTCGGAGTATCTGCTTATTCTATTCCCTTCACCTATCACTTCCGTCTCTTTTTTTCTGTCCGACATATCTCATACATAGATACAACCAGTTTCATTCCTTCGATCATCACACTTAACAAACTACTTTTTTTCATTCGTTATTCATTCCTTTCTGCTTCTATATTTTCAAGGAGCATAATACAGGCTAAAGCTAACATCATCCCCACTCCAAATGCTATATATTCTTTCATCTTACGACCTTTCTTTTTGATACCAGATAATCGTTATTCCAATTTCACTGCTAACTATGTAGAGGTCTGCATAATACTCTTCCTGTCTATCGGAATATAAAATATCTTGAAATTCCCGTTCCTCTTCACAGGTATGATACTTCTTTAATACTTCCTCGTAAGCCTGTTTTGTCTGGCTTACATCGTCGTCTATAATCAATATGACACATCCTCCGTCATCGTTCATACTTCTTCCTACTCCATAGTAACTGTCCAACAATTCTACTGTAGAAATAATTCGCTCCCTAACCTTAGACGGCAAATTATACTCGGTACAAGTATCTCTGATTCGGTCTTTCTGTGTTGCTGTCCAAAAGTATCTCAACATCTTAAATCACTCCTATATCTCTCAAATGTTCCTCATACATACAATAAATCACATAAATTTTTCCACCGTTCTCTGGTAAGATAATATCGTAACTGTACCATCTCTTTTTCTTCTTCATTGGATGTTTCTTCCCCTTAATTACAATATAGAAGAAATTATTATCTGGAATCTCAACCTCATTACAGTTTAGATTCAATTCATCCAAAACATCTACCTCATCATCTTTTATCGGATTCAGTATGATTGCTACATATCCCTTTTTCCCCAGAGTCTTTTTATCCAGAATATCCTCCACATGTTCTAATATTTCTCTTGGAATTTTATACTTTGACATGTACGGATTAACCTGTCTCAACATTTTCAGTTCTCGTCTTTTTCTTACTGTAATGTGCATACTATTCACCAGCCCTTCCTTCAGCAGACTTTTCTGTAGACTTCACTTTCTTATCAACTTTCTTCGTCTTTTTCTTTTCAGATGTTTTATCTGTTTTTAGACTCTTTTCCAATTCCTCTAACATTTCTTTCACTGGAAAATCTATCAACTTCCATTTATCTTTTGGATAATGCAGTCCTAAATAAAGCGGATGAATACCGTAACTTTTCTTGGTACTCAGACAATCTACTGTAATACACTTTGCACTCAGTCCTTTTTCCATTAACATAGTCAGTAAATCTATCTTTGCCTTAATCGTATTCTTATGTGTTGCCATTGAATTTCCCCACGCAACTACAATGTCATAAGTCTTGATATCTTTTGTTTCTAATATCTCTTCAATATAAGCAAGACTGTTACCCTGTAACTGACTGACACTTGGCTTTCCGTTTACGACCGTTGCATACAGATTCAACATTCTCAGTTCTCCCCATCCAAAATCATTTGCATGGTTTAACAGGTGCATATTTGATACGTCCAACATTCCACAGTTTTCTACTGATATGGTTGGATACATTCCTATAGCAATTGCTTTCTTCCCTTTCTCATTCCATGTTCTCTGTACTTCAAAAGTGCTCTTTCCATCATCTGTTCCGATTGCTGACACATTCATAGATATTGTATTTTTCATCATAATTTTTCATCCTTTCATCGCAATAAAATAAGGGAAACCGACTTCTTTTTTTTCGTCTGTTTCCCTTTTTCTCATTTTATTCATTTCAAGCTTTCTCATCCTAATATTTCATGATTGTTATTAACGGTACTGTATTGTTAATCCTGTCTTATGTAGACTTCTACGATAAGGTCTTTCCACTGTACTGCTCTTATAAAATTACCAAATGCTTTTCTGTACTTCTTTGCTTCTTCAAAATTCAGTGTAAATCTGTCATATAAAACATACTTAGATTCATCAAAAGAAGTTTCTGTATCATACTCTTCACCTTGGATATACCATTTAAAAGCGCCGTTTTCCATTGGTGTGATTCTTGCTATAACAGCGTCTACCAGTTCGTCACTTAACTGTTTCTGATTCAAATCACACACACCATTCAGATATTCTTTTATTTTTTTAATCTCTCCTTCTACTTCTACAGGCTCATTATCCTCTTCATCCTGTGACAATATTGCCAGTTTATTCTTAATCTGTAACATCCGTTCTTCAATCGTACATTTCTTGTCTTCGAACTCTTCACTACCGATCAAGTCATCCAGTTTCATATCTACAAGATTACTCATACGGTTCTTTAATCTTTCCGATTCTCTTTTCAGTTTTTCTATCTGATATTCACGATCTGTAATTCCAGTCTCTTCACTGTAATTATCCTGAATATCCTGAAGCAATTCTTCTACTGAACTTTTCTGGTCTTTCCATAACCTTTCCAGAATACTTTTAGCCATGAAGTCTAGTTTCCATTCACAGATAGACGGCACATTACAATATCCCGTACCATCCAATCCCTGTTTTTCATGGAAACTTCTTTTACGGTAGCGGATTTGATGTCTGCACTGATATCCATTACTGACCTCACCATTTTTATTGGTTCTCCATTTGTATTTTCCGTACACACTGCCACATTCACATACCAGATGTCTGCACCACTTATCTTTTGATATCGGTTTAGAACATTTTCTACCGTCTACGATAACTACTTTCTTACTCTTTATAGCCTGTACTCTGTTCCAAGTCTCTTCTGATACAATCGCCGGAAAGTTACCTTTGACATATTCATATTGGCTGACATCCCGTACCGTTACCCTTTTATGTCCCAGAAAGTTTTTCGTATAGGATTTATTGTAACTGATATAACCGGCATATGTCTTATTATTTAATATCCGTAGTACTGACAAATGTTCCCAGTTGTATGTTCCATCTGCCTTTTTCCTTTTCATCTCTACCATTTTACCTGCGATAGTTTTTGCTCCCATCCCAGTTAAATACAGGTCATAAATCATTCTTACGGTTTCGGCTTCTTCCTCTATGATTTCATATGTGTTATCTATAGACTTTTTCCCTTTGATCAGTCTGTATCCTAAGATATTTCCATTACCATAAAGGACACCTTTTTCTCTGGATATTCTCTGTCCGGCTCTTACTCTTTCACTGATATGTTTTGATTCTTCCTGTGCCATTGCAGACATGATCGTAAGTCTTAACTCCCCATCCTGTTCCAGTGACCAGATACCATCATTGTAAAAGAATACTTCTACACCCCACTCTCTCAGTTGTCTTGTGTACTGTAAGCTGTCTACCGTATTACGTGCAAATCTTGATACTTCACGAGTACAGATAAGGTCAAAGTCACCTTTCTCTGCATCTTTTATCATTTGCATGAATCCCTCTCTCTTCTTTGCCTGTGTACCTGTCACACCTTTATCCACATATACATTAACTTTTTCCCAGTTCGGATGTTCTGCCAGAATCGTCTCGTACCATTGAAGCTGATTACTTAATGCATTAACCTGTTCCTCATGTTGTGTAGATACTCTTCCGTAAAAACATACCCGGACTTTATCATGGATACTTGTTCTTGACCTGTTACTGATACACATTGCTTGCATCTTATAAGCCAAATTGTCCATTATGCTCGTTCCTTCCTCCTGTACTGTTTCACAACTTTCTTGTATGTCGAATGATTGATTTTATTATTTATGAATAACATCTTTATCAAAAGTGGTTTCATCTCCAACTTTTTTGTATCCTGATGTTCCATATATTCCTCCTTTCTCTTACTCAATCATTCATAAAAATAATATTACTTTGAAAAATACGATAATTACGAATGGTTGATAAGAATTACTTCCACCTGTTCCACCGCCCTTTTAGTCTTGTGAAGCTTGCGCTTCACGCTTTTCTTTTTTTTGGGGGGGGGCGTGTGCACGATTGTTTATCGTGCACCATCAGAATATCTGCAGGTCTTCGTCACTTCGTGTCTTCGCTTCTGCATATATTCTGACCCCTCCGTCTACTTTGTGTTCGTGGATGTGGTGGTCTGTCGCTGTAGTGTTTGTTGATGTTTCCTTTTTTCTTCTGTCTGTTTGTGTTGTCGTGGTTGTTCTGTGTTGTTATTCATTCAACATTCATACAGAACAATCATTACAATTACCCATCGTCACTACGTCACTAACTTTTTTATAAAGGGGAAAAAATATATAAATAATTTTCCCCTCTTACCGACGAAACGACGAATTATTCTTCATCAAACTCCTCTTCTAAGTTCTTATTGGTTATCACATAAAGACGTTCCTTACCTCGTTTTTGTTCAAAATCCAGTCCATACACCTCACTTAATTCATCTCTGATTAAAATAAGTGCCTTGGTTAATCTCGAACCATCTTTGGGAAGGGTCGATTTATCAATTCCTTTTTGGAGTGCGATGTGTTTTAACTCATTTAGACATTCTGTCGGTGTATTTACATATTCACATACGCCATCCATAAGTTCTTTCAAACATATGGCTATGGAACTTGATTCTAGTATACTTAATGACAGGTCGAGTCTGTTCTGGAATAATATGTCGGATATTTTATCCTCTTCTATCCCCAGTACTCTTCCAATTTTAATAGCCTTTTCATGGAAGTCAGCCAGACGAATTTTATGTCTTGCTTTTACTTTCTTCCTGTCACTCAATACACCAGCAATCGTATTAAAGATTGCACCCAATATGAACGGTAAATCTTTTTGAAAGCTTGCCATAACACTCTGCTCTGTTTTTATTTCAGATTTTTCGAATCTACTCAGAGCTATCAGACACGAACGGTCAACAAGATCAGAAGACCTTGCAACCCCATTGATAGATGTTATACCTATGATGGAGTGAAGCTTCACGATTCTTTCTTCGGTGTCTGTATATAGCCGTCTTGTAGTATCGCTTGCCCCCGTTACCGCACTGCAAAGTAGGTCCGATATGGCTTTTGATATAAAGCTTACGTTGTCGAAACAGGTAAAATAACTTTTGGATAATCGGAGTACAATCGCTTCTTTGTTACTTGTATAAGCACATATTCCAGAATCTTTTGGATCGATTATCATTTCCAGTTTTTTCAAACATTCTGATTTTCCAGAGCCTTTTTCTCCCTGTATCAGAATTACTGGATGATTGAAGTTCATTCCTAACATACTAGAAACAATCAATATGCTAATGAGAATGACATCGTCTTCATCTTTAACATTGAAATGCTTTCTGATATACGGTAATAACTCTTCCGGCATAACGTTTAAATCTGGTTCTACCTGATTCTTAAAGTTCCTGTCTGTATAAAACATGAAGTCAGGTGTCTCTTCAATCTCACACTCTCCATCTTCTATACGGACACTTGTATTATTATCCGTATTTAACTGATAAATGAGCATTCTTCCTTTTGTGTAAATACGATGATTTCGTTGTATTTTATTCTTGGATTCATAACACTCTACTTCCAGAATGCTTATGATCTCTTGAACTTCTTTATCGTTCAACAACTCACCATATTCTTTCTTCCAGAATGACTTAAAAGCTATTCTGAAACTGTAAGAATTGACGTTATAAACTTCTTTGTTTTCATTATGTGGGATGGAGCATAGATTTGCTCCATCCTCACCTCTTCCGACAGATATTTTTTCCGATTTCAAGAGACTGTAAACTCTCTTTTCATTAGACATCTGTCTCATCCTCCTCAAAATCATCTTCTATGTCATCCTCTGGTTCATATTCGTCATCTTCATGAACTACTCGCAGTTTTTCTACATACAGCTGACCAAAATCATCATAAGAAACACTTATCCAGAAATAATATTCTAACAATTTTCCAAAATCGGCATTTCCATTTTTCTTTAGACCTCCCACATCTTTCATTACTCTCATGATATGTAGATTTTTTCCCGGATCCAAGCAGTACGATTTTTGTACATTCACCTCCTGTCCTTCTTTAGCGTATAATTTTAAATTCAGGTTCAGATAAGTTCTTCCAGTTCTATCTGATGTTTTAACATTGTAGTTCACTACCTCTCCACGATATGTTCCTATGTTGATTTTGATTAATCTAAAATTTTTCATAATTCTACTCCTTTATATAAATATATTTGATTTCCCACTCATTCAATCCGTGTATGCATCCATTTCTTGAATAAGCGGAAGTCATTATTGTTGTTTAGTTGCTTTCCCATTGCAATAGCTCTCGTGATCACAAAAATATGATACCAAATTAAATTACCCCGAATTTTACTCCAGATACACTTTTTTATATGTATTCATCCTCATGCAAGCATTTCGTCCGGCTATGTCCAGAAATTTTTTTAAAATTTTATGCTTTATTTTGACGGTTTTTTATAAGTATCTTTTTTAAATTTGACGGTTTTTATCTTATGTTTTATACTTTATATATAATAAAATGGAGGTATATTAAGATGAATATTGACGACAAGAAAAGCTTTCAGTCATTTACTAATCATTTGATAGATGACTTCCAAGACTATCTACCCTTCACTACTCTCTGTAAATTGCATGTAATAGACTGCTATTTACAAGATATGACTAATAATGATATTACAAATAGTTTAGCTAATTTTGCAGAAAAAATTAAAAATAATAAAAAAAATATACATATCACCAAACGTTCTGATGAGGAAATAGATAAAGACAATAAATCTTTAGAAAGATATTCTCTGCCACACCAAAAGAAATTATCTCGATTAAAAGAAATTTCTTCTATTCCTGAACTTTTAAAAATAATCGGATATGAAAATTTCATTCATGCAATTATTGAGAAATATCCTTTTCCTCCAATTGCTGGTTTCAGTTCTCACCGCTGGACGGAAGAATTGCTTTATAAGTACATATACTTATATTTTGATATTTCAAAATTTAAAGATAAAGCAGACATCCCTTTACCTGCATTCAATACCATACGTGATGCCTTACACTATCCACCTATAAAATATCCCTATATCATATCGCCATTTAAATTTTCATACAAATGGCTCTTTTCCTATTACATCAAAAAACCTGTGGATTTTTATTTTGTACTCATGACAAAAAAACCTTACGAAATCTCTCCTACTGATAAAAAACGTCCGCATAAAAGCCACCGATATGACGAATCATTTTTTGCCTCTTTAATCAGATTATCGGATTTTTCTATTCCAAGTAAACCATTTAGAAGCTTTTCATATTCTGCCCAATCCGCTGAAGAAAGCGTTAATTTAGCCTACTGTTTTAATAAACTTTATGAAATAGCTATACAGCATAGCAAAAAATTCCACTCTAACTCCGATTACACTATCGTTTTTTTAGTCAGAGAAGGAAATTTCAAGCAAGAATTTAATGATTATTCTGATGATTTGTGGACTTGCCCCAATTATTCCCTGATTACTTTTCGTAACATAGAAACTATTATCAAAACGTTAAAAAAACTAGAAAACAACTTAAAAAAAATTACATCCGAAAATAAAGATTCTGCAAATGAGTATAAGAAGGAATATAATGTCGTGAACGAAATAAGAAGGAATATAACAGCCGTAAACGATAACCTTCCATTTTTATCAAACCTTCCATTAGAAACAAGAAATGATATGGCTGAATACAATTTAAAGAAAAAGAATGCCCTTCGTTTAATCATAAATGATCAAAATAAGATTTTGGAAGAAAAAGAGATAACAATTCGATTTGCAACTTCTTATGATCTTAAATTTATAAAAGAAAATTACGAAAAATTATCTAAATCCAACGAAGTTTTTTACTCATCAATCACTAACAATGATGACGAACCCAAACAATTTAAACCTCTGTCAAATAAGTATTGGAAAAATCTGATTAATAAGATAAACGGATTTATTTTAATTGGTTTATATTATCAGAAAAAAAGAGGATTTATTGTTATCAAAGGAATCAGTAAACATGAATGTCGTTTAATTTATTTATATGTAGACGAATATTACCGGCAAAAGGGCATCGGAAAACACCTATTATCCGAAGCTAAAAATACTGCTAAGCAATTAGGTTATACCAAAATATCTTTATATGTATTATCTAATAACGAAATTGCACAGTCATTATATAAAAATTCAAATTTTGAAACCACAAAATTACGTATGGAATGTAGTTTGAACGAATAATATTTTCCATAAAAAATTATTCAATTTTTGTATAAACTTTCTTATCTTTCCATCAAAAAAAATCTGTAAACCCTTGCGCTCTTGGGTGGCGTAAGGGTTTTACAGATTTTTCTATCGTTACTTATTCTCCACATACTGAAATTTTATTTCCAGTTTATTTTGTTGATTTTATCAATAAAATCATCCCAATCTTCCATACAGTTTTCTGTTATACAATCATAGAATATACAATTTTCTTCTATAAGTTCATCCTTTTTACAAACGTTTATATCCTTAATTTTAATATCAAGCTTCCAGTATTTCGTAATCTGCGCATCCAGTATTCCATTGTAGAAATAGGGATTTGATTTTCTAGGCACCATGCCTTACAAGATTGCCCACTGGTTTGAAAATCATGAATTCGTTCAGACCACAATGCAAGTTTTTCATCTTTTTTCATAATGATACAGTTCCTTTCTTGTTCTGAAGTGATTGTATCAGAAAAATGTAGTGAAAAACAGATACGAATGATTACCTACTTACATACGGAAAGCCATTTCTCTTTAGTTTGTGATGCTGTGGATAGCAAGTGATTTCCTTGGATTTCTTATTCAATAAAAGGTTCTTCTAGAATCATTTTAATTTCATCATAAAAGAACCCCTTCAAGTACATTTTTTCAACACTAGTAATAATTGGAATTAACTATCCCGTATCTATTAATATAACCTATCTTGTTAAAATATTTGATACAATACTCAATATTTTCATTAAAGCTGATTTAAGCATTATTCCTACTTTTTCCCACCATTGTTTATAAGCATCCAAAAAATCAAAAAAAACATAGATATTACAAACAAACCACAAGAAATTGCAAAAAGTATATTCGATGGAAAAAATTCATTTAGAAGCAGTAAAAAAGTTGCTAAGGCACATATAATCATACAATATGAATATGCCCTACAAAGTTTATTTTTGTTATATTCTTTTTTTTTGTCCTCAGGAAGCATATTATATTCGGGTATAAACCAACTCCATTGACCTTTATATAATTTTGTGGCTATACTAATAAACAAAACTGTAATTAAAAAAAAGATTAATTTCCCCATTTTTAATATTCTCTCCTGTATTATGTATTACAAATCAACAAATAGTGATTTGCCTTTATCATACTACCACACCCTAGACCTTTTGTACATTTTTCACGTAAAAACCCCTCACACCATAATTGATGTAAGGGGTTTTCTATATAAGCTAATTAACGTTCTATGTTAGTCACCTACAGTGTACTATTTCTGGTTAATTGCTGCCTGTGCAGATAGGTAAAAATATGGGGGTTTTTAATGAAATGAGCATTGTCCTCATTCTTTTCCCTATGTACCGAGGAAATCTTTTCGATTTCCTCCAATTTGATAATGCAGTTTTTCTTTCTGCCTTCCGCTGTAAAGGTTGCTTTCACATCTGCTGTCCCATTCAGATTAACATACCAATCAAATGTAGTATCCGATGTCGGTGTTATCAGATATACAAACTGATTGACAACATCGTGGCTGATAGTGCTACCACTAAAATCAATAAAGCTGTTCAGAGTGGAACGGATACCCTCTATATCCAATCCTTTCGGATTGCTTTTTTCCTGTGGAATTTCATCAAGTGCTTTTTGAAGTTTCTTGATTTCTTCATCGACAGGACTTCTCATTGCTTGATACTCGTCCTTGGAAATCTCTCCATCAGCTCTCATAGCAATCAAGTTAGTCAGTCTGCTATTTGCCTTATCCAATTTCGCCTGTATCGTTACCGTATCGGATTGAGTTTCGTTAGATTTTTCTTCCTTATAATAATACTTAATAAGGTCTAACGCAATCAGTACAGACTCTTTTCTCTCCGTCCAGAGATGCTCTAACAAAGCTTTTGCCATAAAATCGAGTTTCCAATCGGTTATCATTCTGCTGTCACAATATCCCTCAGTATCTAAACCGATTTCAGCTCTTTTCCGTTTAATTCCGTTGTTAAGCTGATTGTAGCATTGATAACCGTAAGAGGTTTTTCCGTCCAATTTCGTATGCCATTTATTTTTACGGTATGATGAGCCGCAGGAACAACGTAGCTTATTGACCCATATATCTCGTGAATCACGCTTACTATGTGTGTTTTTCCCTGCCGATACACATACAGGTTTTACTCTACTTTCCCTTATCGCCTGTGCTTTATTCCATATCTCTTGAGAAATAATAGAAGGGAAATCACCCTCAACATATTCATAAGTGGACATATCAAGATTGTTTATTCGCTTCTGCTCTAAAAAGTTATTGCTTCTGGATTTGTTGTAACACTTTGTTCCTGTGTAAGTGGCATTTTTAATCGCTCTCATAATATTTGAAACGCTCCACTTTATAAGTCCAGAAGCTGTTTTCCTTTTTCGCTCCGTCAAAATCTTTGCGATTTTCATCGAGCCATAACCTTGCAGATACAAATCATATATCATTCTGACCGTTTCTGCCTGTTCCTCATTGATAACATAGGTATCTCCAACACGGTCATAACCTAAAATATTACCGTTTCCATAGAGAACACCATTATCACGGCTGATTTTCTGACCTGCTTTTACACGCTCGGAAGTCTTGCGACTTTCTTCCTGTGCCAATGTTGCCATAAGAGATAGCCGCAGTTCTCCATCTCCGTCCATTGTCCAAATATTATCGTCGATAAAAAACACCTCAACGCCTATGCCTTTTAACTCTCTTGTAACAACAAGGGTATCCACAACATTTCGTGCAAAACGGCATACCTCTCTGGTAACAATTAAATCAAATTTACCTTGCTTGGCATCTTCAATCATTTTCAAAAAGGCAGGGCGTTTTTTTGCCTGTGTTCCCGTGATACCTTCATCAATATATCGTTCACAGACCGTCCAGTTCGGATGATATTTTACTTGGTCATCATACCATTGTAACTGATTTTCCAATGCAGATAACTGTGCTTCGTGTTCTGTTGAAACACGACCATAAATAGCAACTTTTCTGGCTCTGTTTCTGTCAAACAGAGAATAATCTGTGAGCTTAAATCTGTAATTATATTCATTTACTGCTGTGTTCATTAAGCATACCTCCAATTCATTTTTCTGAATATATTGTACTGATTATCAAGCCGCCTGTGAAATGTGCGAATTTGCGTGTTTCACGATATTTGTATATGTGGCTTGATTTATCATTCCTTTTTCAAGAAGTATCTCAATGAGTTTCAGAGCCGCTACATTTTTATCTACCTTAATTTCATTCATTATTGACCTCCCTCAAAGAAATACTAATGGCAAGAGCTTTATCGGCTCTTGCCATTATGACTGTGGATAGCATACCAACATATTTACGCAGGCGTTGTTTGTCTATGGTGCGGATTTGTTCAAACAGGATAATTGAGTTCTTATCCAAACCTTCAAAATCATTGATTAAAGTGTGTGTCGGCAATTTTGCTTTAGTGTGTATTCGGCTTGTGATGGGTGCGACAATGACCGTAGGGCTATGCTTATTGCCGACATCGTTTGAAATGATAAGTACAGGTCTTGTTCCGCCTTGCTCCGAGCCGATAACAGGATTTAGATTTGCGTAGTAAATATCTCCACGCTTGATTTTTCTTTCCATTATGTTTGACCTCCCAGATTTATTTAGGCAGGTATGTTCTGCCTATGTAGGCAGCCAAACAAAAGGAAGTATTTAAGGTCGGGAGAGTATAAGCAAAATCTCTGTTCCTATGACTACCTTTTATCTGGCTTTATGATAGGAGCATTTCAATTTGTCCTCGACACCCCGAAATGCTATGGGAAGTCGCCAAACGGT
>OJAC01001105.1_pt1 | contig 15152 bp, 13 predicted proteins | sample 1588701 | NCBI WGS metagenome assembly OJAC01 (sample SAMN03283256) | human gut metagenome | biome: human-associated habitat; material: feces | host: Homo sapiens | place: USA | collected 2013 | reverse complement strand
TATCCGGAAAAGAGCGCTCCGGCAGATGCTAAAGAGTATTTTATTGGTTATGGCAGTTCATTAAAAAGAGGAACTACCTCTTATTTCTCCTCGCTGGCAAAACTATTTATTATTCAGAAAGAAGAAAATAGACGCATGCAGCTATGGATTGATGGCTCCACCAAAGTCAAAGCCTATATCAGAAGTTTACAATGCCCGGTATCTGTGTCTGTTAATGGGGAAAGTATTCCCATAGTCTATGATCATTCAAATCTAAAAATCGAATTATAAAGCGCGAACCAAGTGGAGTGAAATGATAGCATCGAGACTATATTTCATTATCAGCCTATTATCAGAGGTTATTATCAAGAGAGCATTGATATTCATTTATTTGAATGTTATACTAACTGTTTGACAATAAAAATAGGTGCAAGCTACAAATACATTCAGTGTGTCGGAATTTCCGACACACTGAATGTATTTAGAAAACATATCAAACAGTCAAAGATGGCATCTCCTATTTTATAGCTACTTTCGTCTGTAATCTTATGTCATCGGAAGCAGCACCAATCATTATCTGAAAAGTTCCCGGCTCCACAATCCTCTTTAAATTCCGATCGACAAGCGAGAAATCCTCTTCGGACAAAATAAACTTCACTTCCCGTTCTTCACCACGCTTCAAAAACATTTAGATGGAAAAGATATAAACAGGATAAATAGTAACTTCTTCATAAAACAAACATAAATAAAAGAAACCTGCTTACCAAAAGAATATTATCTTTTCAGTAAGCAGGCTTTCACTCATATTCAAAAATGCAAAGAGCAAAATCTCTCACAAATTTGTGTGTTCCATTAATTGATAGCTATCGGAGCATCCAACGTCTTAATAGTAATTCCATTTGTAGTACCGTTTATACGCCCTGTGGCATCTTTGATAACTCCACCTTCCTGAGTCTCCGATCCGTCTAGTTTATAATAAAGTGCCAAGCCTTCTGAAGCAGGGTCAACACCCAGCATATTCTGCTTAAGTTGATTTTCCGTACGGGCTACACTCCAAACACGGACTTCACTCATTTTACCATGGAATGGACGTTCACCCCATTTAAAACCATAGATTCTACCAATATAAAAACCCATATCCGAATTCGGATCAAAACCGTCAATCCCCCAATCTGAACCAGCCCATTTCTCACCATTTACATAAATGCCTGTTTTTCCTGTCGGTTGATCATAAGTCAACGCTACATGATACCAACGATTTGTTAACAACGGTTTCGTTACACGGTAGTTCTGTCTTCCGGCCACTTCCAAATAATCTTTAGGAGTAATTCCTCCTCCCGCATCACCGATACGGAGGATCATCACACCTTCAGTTCCCATAATCGTATTATTATCGAGGAAATAATCCACATTAATCAATGCTTCGTAAGTGAATGACGAGAAGAAAGTACCGACAGGGAACTTCACAGAAATATAGTGATTACTGAAGTTACCAGCTTTGGTAATTTTCAACGGTTTGGAGAAAAAGAAATATGCAATGTTTGTTCCGGAAAGAGTCGACACCGAAGACGAATGCACCCGCATAGGCAAAACATACGAGTTCCCGGCTTTCAAGGCTTCTAACCCGGAAAGTTCGACTTCTACATTATCCGCATACAATTTTCCACTCGAAATAGAAGATGTCGTACTGCTTAGCTTTACCTGCGAAACATCAAGCATCTCATAATTTGTGCCATACTTTGCATTGTATTCGGCTACTACACTTGGTTCGGCTACACTATATGATACGTCTACCTGAGAGGAGGTTGCTGACGAGAGTCTTGAAACCAGATCAAATGTCATTACATCCATTTCATCTTCCACCGAGAAATTATATTCCTTGCTTTCGAAATAAACCTTAGGCTCCAGCAGGTCATTCATGCTGTCGTTGCAAGCGCCCAACAATAACGCCATACTACCTACCATCAAATAATAGAATATATGTTTATTCATCATCTTTTTACTGTTTTAGAATTTTATAAGTCCACTTATTCCTGCGGTTTATTTTCCGCTTCGTTTTGTTTCGCTTTCCATTCATTGAAAACCCGCTGATTGATTTGAATAGCCTGACGCATCCATTTATAATTTGGCGTATTGTCATAATCATTATCGAAGCGATAAGCTCCTACTCCACCTTTATAACCTTCTCGCGGCATAGCAGCTGCCTGCTTCAGCAATTGACCTCCATTAGTGGCATACTTTTCAAAGTTCTCTGTGCAGATTATTTTCTTAGGATCAACGCCATAACCATCAAAACCGGGATTGGAACTACCATAACTTTGTATAATCCAATAATCGACATACTCATCCAATTCATGGGTAAGCCCATAAATATTTCCATCAATACAGATCATTTTATGTCCTTTACCTTCCGGATCGCTTTTCGGGCCAATGTAATTATTCATTTCTTTAACCAAATGAATCAAATGCTTATTCTGACTCAATGTGCCATCCATATCAAACACACCACTACCGATTTCCCAGTCTACATCATAACCGTCCCATTCGTTTGCATACAAAGAATCGCACAGAGCTTTGGCAAACTTCGCCAGACATGCATAATGGTTTTCACTTTCAAACTGACCTTCAAATCCCCAATATTTCCAACGGGCTTGTTTCTTCGCCGTTTCCAATTGAGCCGCCGACCAGCCTTCTTCCTCCGCTTGTTTTTCCACTTCGAGGTATACCGAATTTGGTGTCGCACCCTTACCAAGATAAGAAAGCAGACTTACCTGCAACAGTTTCGTTCCTTTCACCTTTTGCACAAACTCTTTATCTGCCTTCTGCTCCGGAGTGATTTCATAACGTCCTGGAGCGCCACTCCACATTGAAACAAAATCCATACTATCGGGCATAGCAGAGAGATATCCTCTTCGATAAGCTCCAGCAGGCGCCCAATTGGAATACCATCCGAAAGCTACGGGACGATTGTAATTCCAAGCAGTCGCCTTATAGGCGCGCAGATTGGCATAATATGCCTCACTCTCCGCATTGTTCATTGTGGCATACCCGCCTATATGGTCTATCTCAATATTCTCCACATCCATGCAAGAAGTTACCATCATGCCTGTCAATGGAATAATATATAACAATTTTCTTAATGATTTCATATTCTTCATCTGTATTAAAATGATACATGTAGGTTATCTCTTACAATCCCACCACAAACGGGTAGAAGACTTATCTTCGCCACCTGCACCGTTATTGAACAACTTCAAGGCTGCTTCATAAATAGCCTTTCCCTCGTTAGTCTGAGAAAAACTGGTGGGATAAATCATACGGCGAATACCGCCCTCAAGAGTTGCGCCTTGCACTGCTCCTTTCAAAGTCTTAATGACATTCAACTTCGGATAACCGGTTCTTCTCCATTCCGTCCACGCTTCCTGTCCGTTAGGAAACAAAGCAATCCACTTCTGAATCATAATTTTTTCCAACTTCTGCTCAGTTGTCCCTTCAAACTTGACAGTAGTCTCACACGGAGCAGAAAGTGTTTGCCCATACTGATAATGGGAAAAAACATATGCCCGAGGTGACAAATTGGAATTCATATAATCGTCTACAGGATCGGTCACACCATTCTCCTGAAAAGACATATCAATGCCCTGTTTATACCATGAATTCGCACTGCCGAAACCTTCCCACACTAAAGCTGCTTCCGCACGCAAAAAATAAACTTCCGATGCACGCAGCCAATATGTAGGAGTTCCACTTTGAATATTGGGCTTTGAGCAAGATTTGTAGATGTCATTCTGCGCATTGGCATGCCCTGCCGGCACCGCTTGATACGTTTTTCCGTCGAAAGCCTCAACACCATAAGAGGCATTACCATCCATCGGCAAAAAATAAACGCTCAAACGCGGGTCTTCATATCCCATCAGATAAGAAAAGATGGAAGAACCCATACGAGCTTCATTATAGTTGCCTGCCAACCATTCAATGTTGTTGCGGAAAGTCATACCCGCTCCTTGACTCATTTGAGCCGCATCATCCTTAGCCGTCATCACGCCAATAGAATGATTCACTGCTTGAGTAGCATACTTTTTCGCCAGTTCCGCATCAGCGAAGCGGACACGCATAGCCAAACGAAGCATCAGCGAATTGCCGTATTTCACCCATTTGGTAGCATCTCCGGCATATACCGCATCATAAGCGCCCATTACATTCACCCCATTTTCCGCCTTTTCCGTTAATTCTTCAATGGCTGCGGTCAATTCTTCAAACATCGCCGTATACACCTCTTTCTCCGAATCGAACGGAATGTTCATTGTAGCGTCCGCCGCATGAGAATAAGGCATCGGACCGAAACTTTCAAGTGTCTTGTGCCAAGCGGAAATCTTCAGAATTTGAGCCAAAGCAAAGACTTCGGGCGTACCATTTTTCTCGGACGCTATTTTCAATTTCTTCCAAGGATCAAGAGCATTGGTATAAGACTGTGTATAGGTCGCTTTTATCCAATTGTCCAACAAATAATAAGTAGTATTGTTACTACCTGCGTTCCAACCGTTACTGTTGTTCTCGCCAAAAAATCCACTCCAATTATCGGCCGACAGATGATAAGCTATTTGATATTCATTGATAACATCTGTATCATCAGCCTGTGTGCCTACGGGAATCACTGTCCGTTGCATAGCTGTAATCAGCCCTCCGACTTCAAAACCATCCATCGCACCTTCTCCGTCGCTCATCTCAAATTGGTTGGTATTGATTTCTTCAAAATTGCATGAGGCAAATAGCGCCATTGCGCATATCACCGCTAATAGTTTAAAATGATTCATTTTTCTCATAATAAAGAAGGTGTATTATAATTTAAATTTAATACCGAAGCCAAAGCTACGAACACTCGGTTGCATAAAATAATCATTACCTTGTCCGTAAGTACTAGTGGAAGGAGTCAGTTCCGGATCGAACGGAGCTTCGCAATACAACATCCAAGGATTGTTGGCTATAAACGAAACTGTAACATCTTTCAACACGTTACCAAACCACTTATTAGGCATAGTATAGCTAAAGGTAAGTTCTTGCAAACGAATATTGGTGGCACTGTATACATAGTAACCGGAAGTTTCATAATTTCCCGTACCTGTCATCTGATAATAAGACTTCGCATCTACCAGACCTTGTCCCTTCAACAATACGCCTCCCGCTTCACGAGCCTCAGCCGAACGTTTGGACACACCGTAACGATCAAGCAATGCCTCTGTAGAAGAGGTCACCACACCACCAAAACGCCCGTTGATCTGGAACCCGAGTCCAAAGCCTTTGTATGTCAACATATTACTCCATCCCAGATTAAAGTCAGGAGAAGTTTTTCCCAAATAAACAGGTTCCCCCTTTTCCATTCCAAAGGTTCCGTCGCTCTTTACCTCAACATATCCCAGGTGGTCTTTCTTCAAGAAGGTGTTGGCATAAATATCGTGGATACTTCCGCCTTCTTTCAAGATGACACGACCACCATCCTTCAAAACCTCCGGAATATTAATCGGTTCATCCATCAAATCCGTATGATAGTTTTCAACCATCTCCTTAATCTCGTTTATATTACGAGAGAATGTCAATGTTGAAGAGATTCCTAATCCGAACTTAAACTGATCGGAATAGCTTAATGAAGCCTCCCAACCACGATTTTCCACATTACCGGCCTGCAAATAAATCTGCTTGTATCCGGTATATTCCGGAAGATCACCCAAGAAGGTCTGATTGTATGTATTAGAATGATAGTAGGTTACCTCCGCACTTAATTTATTCCACAACTTCAGACTTAATCCAAATTCGTATGACTTTGTACGCTCTGCCTTGAAATCAGTAAACGGATAGATACCGGTAGGATCTAATGCACCACCCACAATAGGGGTAGTTACCGTACCCGGAGTCAGTCCCGAACGGGATACAGGCGCACCGACTTCCGTATACGAACCGCGAACTTTCAGGTAAGAGATAAATTCGGGCAATTTGACCATCTCGGAAATAATCCCGGACAGACCGATTGAGGGATAGAAGAAAGATTCTTCATCGGTATTCACCAAACGTGAATTCCAGTCATTACGTCCGGTCAGCGTCAAATAAAGCATACTCTTCCAACCAAGTTCCAAATTGGCAAAAACAGCATGATTACGTACACGACTATCACCACCCTTTTCTGAGATACGACCATTAGCCGGATCGATATTAGAAGCCGCAAATTTATTGGGCACTCCCAATAATGTCCCTTTGTATCCTCTCTCCAATGCCCAATAGTTAGAATAGTTCCAACCCGCATTGGCAGAAATACTGAAATCAGCTATATGTTTATTTACGTTCAACATAAAGTCGGCATATTCCTGACGGTCTTCATAGTTATTGTATCCATACAGTCCTTTCTTTCCTTCCGCAAATTTATCGTCGGATGAAGCGTAAATCTTGCGTTCAAACAATACATGTGTGTCATCCATTCTGAAACGGGCTGTCGCATTCAACCAATCGGTAATATTATAAGTCAACCCTACGTTGAACATATAACGACTCTTTTCATTCGTAGCTACATTGCGATAAGCAGTCCAGTAAGGGTTCTGTGAAGCATATACCGGATCTGCCACCGGCCAATACTGAACCGGAAGTTGGCGACTTTCATCGAAATGTTCGAATGACTTAATTCCATCAAAGTCTTCACCACGAGGGAACAAATAGGCGGCCATCACCGGATTCCAATATTGTCCTTGCGATACCATATTCTTGTCTTTCTGTTTCACATACGACGCACCTAAATCGAGTTGTAATTTATCATTAAGGAAAGTTGCCGTATTACGGATTGTGAAATTCAAACGATCATATTCATTATTAGGTACAATACCTTTGGAATTGGTAGAAGAAACAGAAGCAAAAGTCTGATTCGATTTCGTACCGGTGGTCAACGTAACCGAATTAATAAAGTTTGTTCCGGTATTAAAGAAATCCTTCTTAGGATCATAACTTGTAGGAGTCAACAGTTTCTCACCCCAGCTTTCATACATATCTTTTTTGTTACCATACGTATTTTGAAACTCAGGAGTCATATAAGCTTTGCTGAACTCTGAAGAAGAAGAGAACTGCACTGAAAGTTTTCCTTCTTTTCCTTTTTTAGTGGTAATCAAAATTACACCGTTAGCGGCACTACTACCATACAACGCAGCAGCCGAAGGACCACTCAAAACAGAAAGACTTTCAATATCTTCGGGATTGAAGTCGGCGATTCCTTCTGTTCCGGCCTTACCTTCACCCATAATACCACTGTCGGTATTTCCCATATTGGTATTGAACAAAGGAATACCGTCCACCACATACAAAGCATTGTTATCACCTTCAATAGATTTTGCACCACGCATTACAACACGTGTCGCACCACCAACTCCACTAGCACTTTTGTTAATACTCACTCCGGCTATCTTACCGTTCAGCGAGTTTACGAAGTTAGCATCTTTTACCGTAGTCAAAGCATCTCCCTTGACTTGTTGTACATTGTAAGACAACGCCTTTTCTGCACGTTTGATACCCAATGCCGTCACAACAACTTCATCGAGCACTTCTGTATCCTGCTTCATTACAACCAGATAGAAATCTTTCTTGGAAACAGGAATTATCTGTGCAGCATATCCGATATAAGATACTTTGAGAATAGATTTCTCTGCTGCCTTGATCGTAAAGTTACCATCGAAATCGGTAATCGTACCTGTAGAACTACCATCCACAGATATATTTACTCCAATCAACGGTTCACCGCTTTCATCAGTAACCTTTCCTTTGATATTTTTAAGGGTTTGTGCAACTACAGGCTTCTTTTCAGCTATTATGATGTAGTTACCTTGAATCTGGAATGAAAAGCCCGTCCCTTTTAAGATGGTATCAAGTGCGGTCTCGAGGGATGCATTCTGCAAGTTTAACTGGGCTATTACTTTTCCTTTTAATTCGGAATCACTATAATTTATAGACTTTTTGGACTGTTTTTCCACAGTTTTTAAGGCATCAATGACAGTGATGTTCTTCTGCTGGATAGTTATTTTACTATCATTTTGAGCCAAAGCGAAAGTCTGTATAAGAATAAGACTTAAAAAAGTGAGAAAGACCCGCTTATGAGCTATTTTTTCTGCTATTTTTTCGTAGATTTGTAGCATCTTTAGTATTAGTTAATTGGTTATTATTCTAGGATCATTCAGAATAGCGTCAATATTACGCTAATATTAAAAGAGATTGATTTCATATCCGGGAGGAACGGCCATTCCTTCCGGGTATTTTTTTGCATTACGTATTAAATTTAAAAGGTTCTACAATATATTTATTCTTTACTAGTTACATAGCACTTATTTCCCTTGATAACATAGTTTACATTTCCTACAACTTGCGATATAATCTTCATAACTTCCTCCAGATTCGCCTGTTTGGAGAAGCGGAAACTATATGTATTCTTTTTCAAGCTATGAAGGCTATATACAAAAGCATAAGGAAATTTGCGTTCAAGACTTGTAAAAATATCCTCCAGATACATATTACTAAAAACCAATTCCCCACGTTGCCATGCTGTCACATCATCTATCTCAGGCATCCGCAGATTGTGCGCTTTCGTATGTTTGTCATATACCAACTGTTCATTAGGCTTTAAAATAATATTGGACAGCAAGTTATTGAATTCAACTTTCACACTACCTTCCAGCAAAGTAGCCATCAGTTCGCTATTTTCCGGATAAGCATTTACATTAAATTCAGTACCTAAAGCAGTAACTTGATAATCATTGGCCTTTACAATGAAAGGATGCTTCTTATCCGGTTTCACTTTAAAGTTGGCCTCACCAATCAAATATACACTTCTAGTCTCTCCTGTAAATTTTTCCGGATATAGTAGTATACTCTTCGAATTCAGCATGACATTTGTACCATCCGGTAATGTAAGTTCACGAATTTCCGCTGTCGGTATATAGCATTCAACTAAATCTTTTTCCGGCCGTTCCTTTTCCAACATCAAATAAATAGAAACGGATGAGACTGCTAACAAGAAAATAGCTGCAGCTCTCCATATAAGCAACTGGTAATTTCTACGTGAAGTAATAGACTGCATTCCCAGATTCTGCCGCATTCGTTGTATTGATTGTTGCATGCCATCAGGCACTTTCTGTTCTCCTGCTTGTTTCCAAAGCTCACGAAGAGCCTCACTCTTTTCATCAACATGCTCCTCATCAGCCAACCACTGTTGCACTTTCTTCTGTGTTCCGGCTGAATAGCTATTATGGCCGAATAATTCTACGAGTTGTTGAATATAATTTTTCATGAATCTTTTTCTTTCTTTTTTGGGCTTTATACACTAAATACAACTACTACATACATACTACTTAAAAATATTAGAGAAAAAAAATAAAAAAGAGGAGTACCTTCTTTAATTCGATCAATGCCAAATAAACCTGATGCTCTATTGTTCGGATAGAAACATCGAGTTTATCAGCTATTTCTTTATGACTTAATCCCCTGAAACGACTAAGTTCGAATATCAACCTCCGACGCTTCGGCATTTTCTCCAGGGTGAGTTGAATAATCATCAACATCTCCTTATAATATACGTTATTCAAGATCTCTTCCTTTTCTGTTAATTCATAAAGAAGAGTCTTCTCTATAACTTCCGACTGATATTCCTGTTCTACTTGTTGATGTTTAAAGATATTCAGAACTATATTTCTAGTCATTATAAAAATATAATTGTCTAGTTCTTTATCATTATCCAGCCACAACTCAGGCTGCAACCAGAGCTTACAGAAAACATCTTGAGCCACATCTTCTGCATCCGCTTCCGATTTTAGCAGCATTTGAGCAAAGTTCTTTACCTTTGGAAAATTTACAGTGAAAAACCTCTGAAACTTTAATTCAATCTGCCTGTCATTATTCTCCATCTCTCTAGTATTTTTCAGTGTTAGCGGTTAAATCAAATATTACATATATTTAGGTCTAAGGAATGATTCAATATAATATTATACATTAAATCATAATCTAAAAGCAAAATAAAAGATTAATAACACAATAAAAAAATATTATAACTCTTTTTTGGTTTATTTCTTCCAAGCAGCTATCATATAGAGCTTTCCAGAAAATAAATAAAATGTATATTATACACCCATAAAAATAAAAAGGCTTCATGAATCAATGATTCATAAAGCCTATAAAGAATACTCGTACTCGAAGCGGGACTTGAACCCGCACAGCCGCAATGGCCAAAGGATTTTAAGTCCTTCGTGTCTACCATTCCACCATTCGAGCATCCTTTCAAAGAGAGCGGAAAACGAGACTCGAACTCGCGACCCTAACCTTGGCAAGGTTATGCTCTACCAACTGAGCTATTTCCGCATTTTTTCAACGGGTGCAAAGATAAGTAGTTTACTTGTTTCTGCCAAATCTTTTCGGAGGAAAGTTTAAAAAACTATCCTCCGAAAGTTTATTTTATCTTCCAAGCAGTGCTTTCTCCGCTTTCTCCATTCCGCAAAAGTTGAATCCATCGATCACTTGCTGCATCAATGCGGAGATTTCTGCATTACAGAGGTTACCTATACTACCTTCATGAGTATGGTGTACTTCTTTAGTATGCGAGAACTTACCTGCTTCAATATCCAAACCCACCTTTTTATATGCATCACGGAAAGGCATACCCTCACGCGCCAAACGATTTACCTCTTCCACACTAAAAATAAGAAGGTATTTGTCATCATCAAGAATACGTTCATTTACCTTTATTTCATTCATGATATAGGTTGTCATCTGCAAACAGTCTTTCAATTCCTGAAAAGCAGGAAGGAAAACTTCTTTGATAATCTGCAAATCACGGAAATAGCCGGAAGGCAGATTGTTCGCAATCATCATAATCTGTTGGGGAAGCGATTGCAATTTATTACATTTAGCACGTGTCAGTTCAAACACATCAGGATTCTTCTTATGAGGCATAATGCTGGATCCTGTGGTGCAGTCATCGGGCAACCTGACGAAACCGAAGTTTTGACTGTTAAACATACAGGCGTCAAAAGCTAATTTGGAAATTGTTCCGGCAATCGTAGCCAATGCAAAAGCAACATTGCGTTCCATCTTTCCACGCCCCATTTGAGCATACACAACATTGTAATTCATTGAATCAAAACCTAATAAGTCAGTCGTCATGGTACGGTTCAGAGGAAAAGACGAACCATATCCGGCTGCTGAACCTAACGGATTACGATTACACATTTTAAATGCTGCCTGCAAAAACAGCATATCGTCCATAAGACTCTCGGCGTAGGCACCAAACCACAAGCCAAAAGAAGAAGGCATTGCAATCTGCAGGTGTGTATACCCCGGCATCAAAACGTTTTTATATCGTTCGCTCTGACGGATCAAGACATGAAAAAGTTGTTCTACCGCTTCGGCAACCTCTTTTATTTGCGTACGGGTAAAAAGTTTCAAGTCCAACAGAACCTGATCATTTCTGGAACGGCCACTATGTATTTTCTTTCCGATATCACCCAAACGACGGGTCAACATCAATTCTACCTGCGAATGTACATCTTCCACCCCGTCTTCTATCACAAATTCACCTTTTTCGGCCGAGGCATAAATACTCTTCAATTCCACCAGCAACTGGTCCAGTTCTTCTTTTGTCAACAACCCAATGCTTTCAAGCATCGTAATATGAGCCATAGAACCAAGCACATCATGCTTGGCCAAATAAAGATCCATCTCACGATCACGACCTACCGTGAAACGTTCGATATCCTTATTTACCTGTACGGACTTCTCCCAAAGTTTCTGTGCCATAAAAAAAAGTTTAATATTCAATAACTGCCAACATATCAACCATCTTCTCCAAACCTTCCTGGAGAGGTTTCTGCACCATTGCTTTCATAAATGGATTAAGATCCATTCCGATAGTAACCTTCACTTTACACTCTTCTTCTGCAGTTTCAACCAGTTGAATCCACATATTAAAGGGAAGAGGAGAGTTAGTTGTTGCCAACTTTATACATTTACAAGGATCGCGCTCTACAATTTGCAAAGTCAATTGTCCAATAGGGGAAACACTAAAACTCAACGTGTCCGAATCAAAACTCAAATCCTGCACCTTATCTTTTGGCAAACGGTCTTTGACTGCTTCCAGATTACTTAAATCCGAAAGTTTATTATATACGCGCTCCTGGCTGTAAGGTATTACCTTGACACTACTCTCAAAATTACTCATAAACTTCTATTAGTATAAAACAAAAAAAGAACAATCCGGCCAAATATTGTCCGAACAGTTCTTTTTACCAAATATGTTTGATCAAAAAATGAATCTTATTTTCCAGCATCCCAATGAGCAGGGTCTTTACGCCATTCGTTCAATGTCTGTATGTCTTCTTCTTCGATATAACCTGTACGAAGAGCAACATCAAGCACGGCTTCATAATTGGTCAACGTTACCAAAGTCACCTTCGCATTTTTGAACGCCTCTTCAGCTACCGGGAATCCGTATGTATACGCTGCAACCATACCGATCACTTCACAACCATCGCGACGAATTGCTTCAACAGCCTTCAAACTACTACCACCTGTAGAAATCAAATCCTCGACGACTACGACTTTCATACCCGGACGAAGTTCACCTTCAATCAGGTTCTCCAATCCATGATCTTTGGGGGTAGAACGAACATACACGAACGGTAGATTCAATGCATCAGCCACTAAAGCTCCCTGCGGGATAGCACCTGTAGCCACACCAGCAATCGCATCCACCTGTCCGAATCGTTCCAATATCAGACGTGTAATTTCAATCTTCACAAAATTACGAAGAGAAGGATAGGACAGAGTTTTACGGTTGTCACAGTAAAAGGGGGATTTCCATCCAGAAGCCCATGTAAAAGGGTTAGCGGGTTGAAGTTTAATAGCTTTAATCTTCAACAGTTTCTCCGCAAATAGTCTCTCTAAGTTTTTCATAACTAAACTAACTATTAATTATTTGCCGCAAAAGTACAGAAATTGAACGAGAATAAAAAGAAGAATCCGTTTATTTTTTCAGTCAATTTGTTCCTCTTCATCGGGAATGTCGATACAACGCTTAATATCTTTCAGTTCAAAACCACGACTCATAGCGAATCGCATCAGCTTTCCATTCAATTCATAATCGTCTGCTGCATGGATACTTTTCCGTTTGGAAGCCAGCAGGTCACGCAGAATAGAAAGGTATTCTTCTTCATCAATCTCGTTCAGATAACGCCATGCCACATCAGATGGGATCTTCTTCATATAAAGCCCTTGGGCTATTTTCATTTTCCCCCACTTGGCAAAGCGGAACTTGTCATTCACAAAAGCTCTGCAGAAACGTTCATCATCGATAAACTTCTCTGATTCCAGTCGGTCAAGAATACGCGCAATGGTATCATAGGCAATTCCCCAACGTTGTAACTTCTCATTTATTTCTGCCCGACAATGCTCGGCAGTGGAGCAGTAAGAGGCTACGCGATTTAAAGCCTCTTCATCAGTTAATTGTGCACTCATCGGTTAGCTGTAACTATTCTATCTTTTCCAAATATGTCTTTTATAACACGAGCATCACGATATTGGTTCATTTCAAGTATGTGTGCTGTTTCCCGGCCATAGGCCTGGTTGATTTCAAAATAAAGTTTCCCACCCGGCAAGAGTAATTCACTTCCTAGACGGGCAATACGATTATAAAACCGTAAAGGATCCTCGTCAGGAACAAACAGGGCCAGCCCCGGTTCCCAATCAAGGACATTAGCGTCCATTTCGTTCTTTTCCGTTTCGGTCACATAAGGCGGATTGCTGACAATAACATCAAAAGACGGTATCTTTTCCCAGTCATCGGCCAGAACATCTCTTTGTAGAAATCTCACCCGAGCTTCCAAGGCGTCATTGTTTTTACGAGCAATAGCTAATGCTTCTTCGGAAATATCCCAAGCTTCTACTTCTATATCCGGAAGTTCTTTATCCAGAGAGATCGCAATACATCCGGTTCCCGTACCTATGTCTAACAGATGACGGGCATTCGGATTCTCCTTTACTATTAATTCCACGAGTTCCGCGGTCTCCGGTCGAGGGATTAATACGCCGGAAGCAACCTTAAAATTCCTTCCACAAAACTCCGCAATACCACGAATGTACTGTATAGGTTCATTTTTCTGTAAACGGAATATAATGTTTTCTAATTCACGCTGTTTGCATTCGGATAAAATTATATCTTTGCCCATGTAAATATCGAGCGCATCTAAGCCTAACATGTCGCAACAAATCAGCATCGAAAGGGCTTTTACCTCCTCCGGTGGATAGATTTCCTGCAAAGACTGGCGAATGTAAGCGGTGATACGATTCATATTTTCACAATTTCGGAGTGCAAAAGTAAGAATAATATGGCGAAGAGCACCAAAATGGAAGAAGAAAAATACATGAGACGTTGCATTGAGCTTGCAAAGAATGGGTTATGCAACGTATCTCCAAACCCGATGGTAGGGGCCGTTATCGTATGTGACGGGCGAATTATCGGCGAAGGTTACCACATTCGCTGTGGAGAGGCGCATGCGGAGGTTAATGCGATCCGTTCTGTCAAAGATGAGTCATTATTGAAACGTTCCACGATTTATGTCAGTCTGGAGCCTTGTTCCCACTATGGGAAAACGCCTCCTTGTGCCGATCTTATTATAGAGAAGCAGATTCCACGCATTGTTATCGGTTGTCAAGACCCTTTTTCAGAAGTGGCGGGACGGGGAATTCAGAAATTACGGGATGCCGGACGAGAAGTTACAGTCGGCATATTAGAGGAAGAATGTCAATCACTGATTCGTCGTTTTATTACTTTCAATACACTTCATCGGCCTTATATTACATTAAAATGGGCAGAGTCAGCCGATCGGTTTATTGATATAGAACGTACAAGTGGAATGCCTTTGATACTCTCCTCTCCTCTCACTTCAATGCTAGTACATAAAAAAAGAGCGGAGGCCGATGCTATTATGGTAGGCAGGCGAACAGCTTTATTGGATAATCCGTCGCTAACGGTACGCAACTGGTATGGACATAATCCAATACGTGTCGTATTAGACCGCACATTATCTCTTCCGAATGATTTACAAATATTCGATGGGAATGTACCAACATTAGTTTTTACTGAAAAGAAACAGCCAGCAAGAACC
>OJAC01001050.1_pt1 | contig 16009 bp, 10 predicted proteins | sample 1588701 | NCBI WGS metagenome assembly OJAC01 (sample SAMN03283256) | human gut metagenome | biome: human-associated habitat; material: feces | host: Homo sapiens | place: USA | collected 2013 | reverse complement strand
CAGTTATGCAGCGGCGGGCAAGGTTTTTATACGGCGGGCGATGCCGTTACTTTACGATAAAATGCTCTACGATCATTCGCTGCACCGGCGGGGTGTACTGCAGCACGGCGTAGGGCGTACCGCGCGCGCTGACACGCTCGGCGCTGCGCAGACCGGCATCGACACCGGCGGGGGTGGGGACATAGTAGAACCCGCTGGTGGGCAGCTTTTCCATGGCGATCAGGCGCTGCTCAAGCAGCCATGCCTCAATGGCCTTGATGGTCGGGGCCTTCATGCCGGGGCCGCCGGCCTCGGCCAGCGCAGCCTTCAGCTCTGCACCGGTGTAGGCGTCCCCGTAGCGGAACTGCCCGGCGGTCTCCTCGGTAAGGGAAAAAGCTGCCTTGGGGCCCTTGGCGGCCTTGCGGGGTGTCTCGCCCTCGGCGGGGGCAGGCTCCGCAGCGGGGGGATCAAGGCTCAGCACGGCATCAGGATGTGCGGCGCGGTAGGCCTCGATGACGGCAAAAAAGCGCGCTGCATACTTTTCATACTTGCGTTCGCCCATGCCGTACACGCCGATCATCCCCTCCACACTGCGCGGCGCGCGCAGGCACATATCGGCCAGCGATTTATCACCAAAGACAATATAGGGCGGCAGTCCCTCGCTCTGCGCGATCTCAAGGCGCAGCGTGCGCAGCTCGGCAAAGAGTGCAAGCCCTGCACCGGTCAGGCTGTCCATGATGCTGCGGTTTTGGGGCTTCGGGGCGGTGCGCTCCGGCTCCTGCCGGGGCGGCAGCCGCACAAGGACCTGCGCACCCTCCTTCAGCGGGGTGATGTCACCCAGACGCAGCACAGCGTACTGGTCATCGGTCTGTACAAGGTAGCCGTCCTCCAAAAGCTGGGCCAGCAGCCGGTCCAGCGTATCGCGCGGCAGCGCCTGCAGGGTGCCGTAGCTTTTCAGGCCCGGTGCGCCAAGCTCCCGCAGGCGGGCGCGGTTCGCGCCCTGCAGCGTGCCGAATACGACCGCCTTGCCGAACCGCCCGCGCAGCTCCGCCACGCAGTTGATCATCCGCTTGGCGGCATCGGTCAGGTCGGCCTGCTCATAGACATTGTTGCAGCTGCCGCAGCTGCCGCAGGGCGCGGTGGGATGCTCGCCGAAATAGGTCAGGATCGTGTTGCGCAGGCAGGCGGTGGTACGGCAGTACTGCTCCATCGCCTGCAGCCGCTGCAGATCGCGCTGGTACAGCAGCGCGGCGTCCTCCTCCTCTAAATCAGGGTTCTCCCTGCGCTCAAGCAGGAATTTGTTGATGATGACATCCTGCGCCGAAAAAAGCAGCACACATTGGGCGGGCAGTCCGTCACGCCCGGCACGGCCGGCCTCCTGATAGTAGTTCTCCATGCTGGAGGGCATGTTGTAGTGCAAGACAAACCGCACATTGGATTTGTCAATACCCATGCCGAAGGCGTTTGTGGCCACGATGACCGGCGCCTTGTCGTAGATGAAATCGTTCTGGTTGGTGCGGCGGGCCTCGGCGGTCAGCCCGGCGTGGTATTTGGCGGCGGCAAAGCCGGCCTCGGCCAGCAGCTCCTGCAGCTTATCGACATTTTTGCGGGTGGCGCAGTAGATGATGCCGCTCTCGCCCGGGTGGTCGCGCAGGTATTGCAGCACAAAGTCGTCCTTGCGGCGGGTGGCCTCGACCTGAAAATACAGGTTCGGGCGGTCAAAGCCCGTCACCAGCACCTTGGGGTCCTGCAGCCGCAGCGTGCAGCGTATATCCTCCTGCACCGCCCGGGTCGCTGTGGCCGTAAAGGCCGAGAGGATCGGCCGCCGGGGCAGACTGTCCACAAAGGCAAGGATCTTGAGGTAGCTGGGGCGGAAATCCTGCCCCCACTGGCTGATACAGTGCGCCTCGTCTACTGTGATCATCGAAAGCTCGGCCGCTGCGGCAAAGCTGCGGAAGGCGCTGCTCTCCAGCCGCTCGGGTGCGACATAGAGGAGCTTGTAGCTGCCCTCGGCAGCAAGGGTCAGTGCCTTGTCGATCTGCGCCTCGCTCAGGCTCGAGTTGATGAAGGCGGCGCGGATACCGGCGTTGTTCAGCGCCTTGACCTGATCCTGCATCAGCGAGATCAGCGGCGAGATGACAAGGGTAATGCCCGGCAGCAGCAGAGCAGGGACCTGATAGCAGAGCGACTTGCCTGCGCCGGTGGGCATGACGGCCAGTGCGTCCTGCCCGGCCAGAATGGCGTTGACGATCTCCTCCTGCCCGGGGCGGAAGGAGTCGTAGCCGAAATAGCGTTTGAGCGCTTCAAGCGGTGTCATGGTGCGGATGCCCCCAGCCTTACAGGATCGTAAACTGGCAGGCACGCATGGCGTCCAGTGCGGTGCGGTGGGTGTCCGGTGTCACCCCGGCGCAGCAGTCGGAGAGGATCTCGATCTCCGTCTCGGGGAAGGCGGCGCGCAGCACCATCGCGTTGCTGATGACACAGATGTCGGTGCAGTAGCCGTAGATAACGATTTTTTCAAGGTCGGTCACGGCCTTGTTGTGGGCCATCAGCTCGTCCAGAATATCGCTGGGCAGCATATAGCTGCCGAAGGTGGCCTTGTTGATCACGCGGCAGACCGCAGGCTCGGTGCCGGCCATCGCGTTTTCCAGCTCGGGGGCAAGGTTCCAGCCGTCCTCGCCCTCGATGCAGTGCTCCACCGGCAGGTGGCGGCCCTCCCGTGTTTCCAGATAGTTGTCGGGGTGGGTGTCGCGGGTAAAGAACATCCAGTGCCCGGCCTCGGCGTGGGCCTTGGCGGTATCGGCCAGATGGGCTACATTGGCCTGCGCAGCGGGGTTTGCCAGCGCACCGGTGATAAAGTCCTTCTGCACATCGACCACAATGTCAAGAATGATTTTTTCGCTCTCCATGTTTGCTCTCCTTTTAGGGCAATGCTTATACTGTATTCATATCCAGTATAGCCCCGATGCGCCCTTTTGGCAAGGGCGGCCTTATGCGGCGCGGCGTCTGGCCTTTTTGACCAGCTTTCGGATCAGCAGTATAACCAGCACAATCAGCAGCACCGCCACGGCCAGCAGACCGGCGTAAACGGCGGTGAATTTGTTGGGATTCTTCAGCAGGGCAAGGGGGCTGCGGCTGGTATCGACCAGCTTGCGGCCGTGGGTGGTGCTGTAATACGCCGGCACATTGGCAATGCCGTCGCCGTCCGTGTCGGCAAACGAGGCCATATAGCGCGCGATCGAATCCCACGCCTTCAGCTCCCGGCCGTTTTCCGTGATGATGACATCCTCAAAGTCGGTGATGGGGGTGCCGTCCGCATACTTCGGCACGATGGCGAGGATGCCATAGGACATGTCGGTCACGGCGCTCAGCATCTGGCCGCTGTACAGGTCAGCCACGATGCGGTACAGTTTATCATCCTCCAACGCAACGGGCTGCCCATCGTCCTCAAGGCAGACATCGGTCACCTTGTTCAGCAGCAGCCGGTGCGGGTTGTAGGTGAAGTTCAGCCCGCTGCAATACAGGCGCGCCGTTGTCATAAAATCGGACACGGAGGCGTCGATCTCTGCAGCAGTACGGATCTCCCGCCCGGTCAGGTAGACGCTGATGAGCGGATAGCCGGGCACGCCGTCCGCACCGATACCCAGCGAGAAGGAATTGAACACCTGCTCGACCGTAATATCGCCCCGGGCGTAGGTGTCGCGCACTGTGCCGCTCGGCACAACGGCCAGATCCACCGGCACACCGTCATAGTCGGCGGCGTTCTCCACGGCGTAGACATAGGCGTCCGCAATGATGTCGCCGAGGTTATGCTCCTCGTGGATGTTTTCAAGATCCTTCTGGGTGGAAAAGACAATGTCATTCTCTGCAAGGACCTGATCCTTCGTGTAGCCGAACCGGGCAAGATAGTCGGTATCCACGGTGTCCATAAAACTGTCGATCGTCTGCTGCGTGGCGGCGTGCACCGCAATATCCGATGTGATCGGGATCAGCTCATAGGCAGACATGGCCCACCGGCCGTCCGCCTGCTGTGTCAGCGTAAGCTCACCAAGGTTCTTGCCGTACTCGCCGCAGGATACCACATAGGTGCTGCCGTGTTGGATCGGCTTCTCGATCTCGGTGTGGGTATGGCCGCTCAGGATCAGATCAAGGTCGGGCACCGCCTTGGCCAGCAGCTCGTCCTCGGACTTGCTCTCGTCCTCCCATGTGCCGCTGTGGGAAACGCAGACGATCATATCCACATCCTCGTTGGCCTTGATGTCGGCCACGGTCTGTTTGACTGCCTCGATGGGATCCTCAAACTTCAGCTCACAGGTCGGGGCGCAGGCAAGCGCGTCCTTGCCGAAAACGCCCACCACGGCAATGTCCACATCGCCCTTCTCCAGCACGGTATAATCGCTGACGCCGTATGCGGCAAAGGCATCCTTCAGGCGCTGCTGCCCCTCGGTCAGGCCCTCGGCCTCCATCGTGTCCCAGTCTACATTGCAGACCACCATGGCCGGGACAGCATCCCCGGATGCCTGCGCGCTGGTCAGCATGTTGGCAAGCCCCTTGGAGCGATAGTCAAACTCATGGTTGCCGAGGGTCGTTACATCGCACCCAAGATGCCCCAGCATGCGCAGCTCGGCCGCCTGCGTTTCAAACACGGTCTGGATCAGTGTTCCCATGGAGAAGTCGCCGCCGTCGATCACCAGCGTATCGGGGTTTTGCGCCCGCTGCGCCTCGATCAGGGTGTTCATGCGTGCAAAGCCGCCCAGCTCTGTTTCCAGCCCGTCCACCATCGTGGTGAAGGTGTTCAGATGGGAGTGAGTGTCGTGGGTGAATACGATGTCCACCGCTGTGCCCGGCGCTGCGTCCTGCGCGCAAACGGGCCATGCGCAGGGGACAGCCGCAAGCAGCAGCACGCCCGCCAGTGCCAGCGCGGTACATTCTTTTCTCATTTCCTATTCTCCTTTACCAATGCCCGCCGAAGGCACAGGGCCGCAAGCTGCCGCCTTCCTCCGGCGTATAAGAGCATTACTGCTATATAGTTGTAACCGTATTGCTGATATTTTAGCATAAATGCACAGCACGCACAAGCCTTTTCGGCAAGGGGAAAGGGAATCGGGAAAGCGGGGAAACACTTTTTATATCCGCACGACAAGGGTGCTGAAGCTCTCATACTGCTGGTAAGAGAACTCCTTGGCCTGCTGGCGGATGACCTGCATACCCACGGCCTCGATGTCCAGTGCGCCTTTTCCGCCAAGGCGGTCGGCCTGTGCGGAGAAGGAGTCGAAAAAGTCGGTGTTGTCCCGGATGTGCAGCTCAAAATCGCCGTCCTCAAGCGCGACAAGCGTGATCTGTATCTCCGCGATATGCCCGGGTGCCTGTGCGAGGAACGCCGAGCAGGTTTCTGCTGCAGCCATCGAAACAAAGTAGCGCTGCCGTGGTGGCGCCTGCCACCGGTCGCAAAAGGCTGCAATGCCGTCGGCCATGGCCGTGAACTCCCGGCTGCTGCCGTGCATCGTCAGTGAGTAGACCTGCGCGGCATCAAACAGGCGTTCCCGGCCTGTCAGACAGCGCCATACAAAAAGCAGCAGCAGAGAAAGCAGTTCGGTCACAGGGTAGAGCCACCAAAACTGCGGCAGGGAAGTAGCAAAAAATACCGTGCAGGGCAGCAGTATTACAAAGTTTCGCAGCAGGGTGATGATAAAGGCGTTTTGCTCCTCATGAATCGAGCGATAATAGGTGTGCAGCACCATGCTGACACCGGCCCCAATACTGCTCAGGGTATACAGCCGCAGCGCCGGTGCGCCAAGGTAGTGCAGCGCCTCCTCGTGCAGACCGAAGGCACTGCAGATAAGGCCCGGATACAGGAAGATCAGCGCCGCTGCGGTGCTGCCGGCATAAAGGCCCCAACGCAGCGCAAACGCGAGGGCGCGCCGTGCCGCCGGCAGGTTTTTCTCACCGTAAAAGGTGCGGAACAGCGGCTGCGCCGCCTTGGCAGCACCGATGTATATGTACAAAATCAGATACGCGGTGCTTTGCACCACGGCGAAAACCGCCACGCCGTTTTCCCCATCAAGGCGCAGCAGCAGATGATTGGCAAAGAGGAAAAACACCATCCGGTACAGGTACGGGGCCGCGCCGGGCAGCCCGCTTTTCAGGCAGGAGAGTGTCTCGCGCGGGTTTGGCCGGACAGCGGCAAGGTGCAGCGTGCGGTCTTTCGCAAAAAGGGCGGGCATATAGCACAGCACCGACACCGAAAGTCCAATCAGGGTAGCACCGGCGGCACCGACCGTACCCATCCCCAGACCCGGCACAAGCACAAGATCCAGCGCGATTCGGATGGCGTTGCCATACAGAGAACCGCGCGTTGCCAGCCGCCGGTTGTCATTGCTGCGCAAAAAGTCGTTGAGCACATACTTTAAAAGAAAGAGCGGCGCACCGGATGCGATCAGACACAGATAGCCTTTGGCGGCGGTGTACAGTGTGCCGTCAGCGGGTGTGGTGCCCAAAAGCTCCAGAATTGCTTGCGGGAACAGATTGACAAGCGCGGCAAGCAGCACGCTGACGGCAAGCCCCGCCTGCAGGACGCGGTTGAAGCAATCTGTTGCCTGCGCGGGCTTTCCCTCCGCCAGAAGCCGGGCATAGCGCGTGCTGCCGCCCAGCCCCAGACCATGTACAAAGGCAAGGAGCATCGTATGCAGCGGCAGACTGAAGCAGAGCGCCGCCAGGCCGGTGACGCCCATCTGCCAGCCGATTACTATGGCATCTGCCATGGCAGCAAACGCCAGCCCTAAGGAGTACGCCAGTGAGGGGGCGAGCAGGCGGTGGAACATCCGCGGTGTAAAGTGATCCTTATGTTGACTCATAGCAGAGGATAGGCCTCCCGTATTTCATGCTTTGCAGTGCCTTGAAAAGCGGCTTTCTGCAGACTGGGTATCTATACTCTGATTATAATCGGATAATCCGGCTTTACCTCATTTTTGCGTGAAACGCCGGTTATTCTGCGTGAAATACAGCGGCGGCTGCCGCAAAAAAAGCGGAGGCTCACCGGGAGCCTCCGTGATAACTTGTTATGCTTTTGCGCCTGTTGGGGCTGCGGTGTTGCCTTAGCAGTTCAGGACAAGGCTGGCCGTTACGATGCCGTCCTGCAGGTGATAGCGGATGTTGCCGTCGTATTTATCGACCGCCATCAGGATGCTTTCAATGCCGGTGCCCTTCGGCTCGATCATATCGTCCACGATCACAAGGCCGGGGGCACAGGGGTTGCTACACACGATCACGAGCTTTCCCTTTTTTATGCGGAGGCTTACCGTGATCTTTCCGTGGGAGCCGCACGCCGTACAGCCGTTGCACGCATTTTCCAGCAGATTGGAAAGGATCGCCACAAAGTCCATGTCGGCAATCGCCGTATCCTCGGGCACCTCGGCTGTCACCGAAACGGCAATGCCCTCCTTCTGCGTGCGGTTGTAAAAATTGTTCAGAATAGCGTTGACCGTGACATGCGGGCAAAAATCGATCTGACTTGCGGTGTCCAGACTGTGGATAAATTCCTCAATATAATGCTCTGCCTCCTGCGGCTTTTCCTGCCGGAGCAGCAGCGCAAGATTCTGCATATGATGCCGGAAATCATGTCGCATGGCCTTGGCTGCCATAGCGTTTTCCCGCGCGGTGGCAAGCTGCCCCTGCAGGTATTGCACATTTTGGCTGATCAGCTCCATCCGCGCCTCGGCGCTCATGGATTGGATCGTGCCGAATATGACCCAGAGAACGGCAACGAAAATCACCGTGGTCGTGCCAAACAGCATGGAATACACGGTGTCGCGCGTATTGCGCATGATGAGTGCGACCAGCAGGGAAAACACAAATAAAAACAGCGCCGATACAAGCGAGATGGAATACCATGTCCGTCTTTTGTCCCCCGGTACCGTGCGCATATACGGGCGGGCATAGCGCAGATACAGCAGGATTGCCGGTACAGTCAGCGCTATGCGCACGATGCTGCGCGCGTATATCTGCCCAACGCTCGACAGGCCCGGCAGCAGACTGTCACACAGCAAAACCGAAAGGCAGAGTATGATGCAGAAGATGTTTGCATAGGTGAGGATCAGAAACAGCTTTTTGCTGAAGGAGTCGGCCGAGGTGTACAAAAACAGCGCAACGGCCGGTACGATGGTGCCCACAAACGAGAAGGAAATCACATGCGGGGAGGTCTTGCCCAGCAGCATATACGCCAGCAGGGCCCATACGATAAAGAACAGGGCGTAAAGCCCGTAGAGCAGCAGGGTCTTTTTGACCGAATACTTCCGCTCGGTCATTGCGGCAAAGCAGGCGATATGCGTTGCCACCATAAGCAGGGAGGTCATAACCAGATGATTCATTGCTATGCTACCTTTTCTTCCAAAAATAGGGCGGCGCGGCGAAAGCGTGATTGTCAGCCTAACATCAGGACGCCTGCACAATCGGACATTTGTGTAAAGGAAAGAACAGGAAACTCTTTTCTCAGTTCTTCAATGACAAAGTAGATTTCATCAGGGTCCCATGCGTCGCCGGCCTTCCATTTGCACTGCTCTAAAGCCTCGCGTGTTTCAAAGGCAACATCACCGATTATGATTTTGCCGTTCTCCTTCAAATAGCCGCGCAGGTCTGAAAGAAAGCTTCTCTTTTGCGTATTCCCATATTTCAATTTGATTTGCATAGACACCACCTCGCCTGATTCCAGTCATCCGCTGCGCAGCTTTCCCCACAGGGCAGACCATAAAAAGCTGGTCTGCCCCGGCGGTGCCGCAAACCATTACACTTTTTTTACAGGATACCGCACCCATGGGTGCTTGTCAAGGCGCGCTTGCTATACCCTGAGTGCCTCGGTTCTGCACAGCGGCTCGCAAAACAGGAAAAAGCACGTTGTTGGTTGTCACAACAGGTTTTTTCAATGTTTTATAGTGCTACTGCACAGTAGTGGTCATACGGTGGTCAAGAATCTTCCATACCCAGCACGCAGCGTTCCGGAAATATGTTGAAAAAATTGGGCGATTCACTTGTAAAAGGTTGACGCGGCTGCGTTCGGGGGTATATCATATTTGTATACAACCTTGCGCGGAGGGAGGAACGCACGGTGATCCGAATCGGCATTGTGGACGATGAAAAACAAGAAAGAGACCAACTGAAACAGGCGCTGGCGCGGTTTAGCGCGGAGAACGGCACAGAACTGAACATACAGGAGTTCGACTGCGCGGCGGTCTATCTGGCGGCGCAAGACCGTGATTTTGACATTTTATATCTCGACATTGATATGCCGCAGATGTCCGGCATGGAACTGGCCGAAAAAATCCGGGAGACAGATCAAGATGTCATCCTCATTTTTTGCACGAATTTGCAGCAATTCGCGCTGAATGGGTACAGTGTCGGCGCGCTGGGCTTTATTGTAAAGCCGATACAGTGGTACTCCTTCCATATGTATTTGACGCGGGCGCTGAAGGCGCTGCAAAAGCGCGCCGGTCAAAAGGTCACGCCGCCGCACATTGTCGTCAAGGACGGCACCGTGACGCGGCTGCTGGATGCAGCGGAAATCGCCTATGTGGAGGTGCGCCAGCACGACCTGCTGTACAACCTGTGCGGCGAGGACGGTAAGGCTGAAATCATCAAAAACCGCGGTTCGATGCAGGAAACCGCGGCGCAGCTGACACCCTACGGCTTTGTGCGATGCAGCGCCAGTTATCTTGTGAACCTGCGCTGTATCACGGCGGTAAGCCGTATGAATGTCTATATCGGCGGGGCGGCACTGCCCATCGGGCGTACCTACAAGGACGCCTTCACCGAGGCATTCTCCCGATATATGGCAAAAAAGGAGTGGGAAGACCCGTGCCGGTCATAAATTGGATACTGAGCCAGCAAATCCAGCTGGGTATGATTCTATGCGCCTGCCTGTTTGTCCCGTGGGGGCAGCGCCGCAGATGCTTCGTTCCGCGGCTGGCGGCGGGTGTATGGGGCTTTCTCGCACTGACGGGCACCCTGACATTCCTGCCGCTTTGGGCAAAATTGCTGCTGTATACGACGCTGCTGTTTGGTCTGATATGGTTCAGCTTTGACTGCAGCCCGCTGCACGCCCTGTTTTATACAACCTGTGCCTACGCGGTGCAGCACATTGCCAGTAAGCTGGCCTGTATGCCTATTATTTGGCTGATTCAGCATGGCCGCACAGACGGGCTCGTTACCTTTGTCATTCTGCTTTTCAGCAACCTTGTGGTCTGTCTGGTCATCTACCTGCTGTTCACCCTGCGCATCCGGCGCGGGCGCCTGCTGTTTGACAATGTCAAGACCGTGCTTTACTCCGGCTTTTTCCTGATTGCCGCGGTCTACCTGAGTGTTGTGCTGGAGGATGTTCTGGACAGCAGCGCAGAGTCCTACCTGACCGCCTATCTGGCGCTGAATGCGTTCTGCATCTTGTTTGCCATCACGATTCTGGCGCTGGAATTTTCAAATTGCAGCATCAAGAGTCTGGAACACGAGAATGAAATGCTGGCGCAGCTGCTGGAATGTGACAAGCAGCAGTATGAGCAGGCAAAAAAAGACATGGAAAAAATCAACATCCGCTACCATGACCTGAAACAGCAGTATTCCCGCGCCACAGATGAGGAACGCGCCCGTCTGGAAGAAGAAATGGACAACTTGAACCTGCGCTATCTCACCGGGAATAAGGCGCTGGACATCACACTGACCCAAAAGTCGGCACTCTGCGGGCAGGCAGGTATTCAGCTGGTCTGCTCGGCAGACGGCAGCTGTCTGGAGGATATGAAGCACTACCACATTTACTCTCTGCTGGGCAATGCGCTGGACAATGCCATTGAGTGTCTGACGCAGGTAAACGATGCGTCTAAGCGGGTCATCACACTGGACATCAGCCGCTGCCGTGACATGGCGGTCATCCGCGTGCAGAACTACACCCCCGCACCGCCGATGCTGCGGGACGGCGCTATCGTCACAACCAAGCAGGATACCGAGGAGCATGGCTACGGCATAAAAAGCATCAAAAGCATTGCCGAGCTGTACGGCGGCACGGCAGACTGCTTTGTGGAGGACTCGATTTTTTACTTGGTGGTCACCTTCCCCTGCGGGAAAAGCCAAAAACAAACTGCATAACCCAAAAGCGACTGCCGAAAGGCGGTCGCTTTTCTTCTTTGTCATTTGTGCCGTGTTTTTTGACATTTACGCCAACTGCATTGACCCGGTCAACGCTTCCCTTTATGATAGCTTTGTGAAAAAGATATGAACGGTTTCTGCAAAAGGGGAAGTGCACAGCCCTTGGCAGCAAGCGCATCGTATCATTCATCTGTGACAGTTTAGGAAGGAGAAAAACCTATGGCACAAAAGGAAACCTCAAGCAAGTCCCGCCGTTGGCTGGGCTTGTCCGGCGCGGCTGTGCTGGTGGCCAACCTTGTCCTGACCGGAACGACTATTGCGTTCCAGCAGGAAGGCGAAGTCAACCACGCACTCGGCATCGAAGGCGCTGGCGCATCTTACGGCGGCACGGAGTTCTCCGCTGACGGCACCCTGTCTGATGCAAGCTACGAAAAGTACATCGAAGCCGCTTATCAGTTCTGTGAGCAGGAGGAGGAAGAGGGCAGCGTGCTGCTCTACAACCGCAACAATGCCCTGCCGCTTTCCGAGTCTGAGCGCAACGTCACGGTCTTTGGCCGCGGCAGCATCGACCCGGTGTTCCGCAGCACGGCAGGCGGTTCCTCCACAAACCCGGATTACCAGAAAACCCCCGTTGACGCTCTGCAGGATGCCGGCTTCAACGTGAACCAAACCGTGCTGGACGCCTACGCTTCCGCCGAAGCGCCGAAAGCAAGAAGCGTTTCCAGCGTGGGAGAATATGACCCGGCGCTGTTCACCGGCAGCGTCACCGACTCGTTTGCGTCCTACGGCGATGTCGCGTTTGTTACGCTGTCCCGCTTTGCCACCGAGGGCAACGACCTTGCGATGGTCAACGACGAGGGCAAGCGTATGCTGGAGCTGGATGACAACGAGAAAGCAATCTTCCAGAAAATCAAGGATTCCGGCAAATTCAAGAAAACCGTCGTCCTGCTGAACTCCGTCTTTGCGATGGAGATGGACTGGCTGGACGAGTACAATGTTGACGCTGTGCTGTGGGTCGGCAACCCCGGCTTCTACGGTATGCCCGGCGCCATCCGCGTTGTGACCGGTGAGGTCAACCCCTCCGGTCACACCACCGCCACCTTTGCCGCCAACTCCCTGTCCGCGCCCAGTGCCGAAAACTTCGGTCTGCACGCCTACAACTACGGCAGCAAAACGCCCCGCGCGGCAGGCGACAGCTTTGTCAGCTATAACGAGGGCATCTACGTCGGCTACCGCTACTACGAGACCCGCTACGAGGACACCATCCTCGGTCAGGGCAACGCCGATTCCACGGTTGGCACCAAGGCCTCGACCGATGGCTGGAACTACGCCGAGGAGGTCTGCTTCCCCTTCGGCTACGGTCTGTCCTACACGACCTATGAGTACAGCCTTGACAAGCTGGACTACAACAGCGACACCGACACCTTCACGGCGACCGTCACGGTGAGCAACACCGGCGACAGGGACGGCAAGGCTACGGTGGAGCTGTACGCACAGTCCCCCTACACCGACTACGACAAGCAGAACAACGTCGAAAAGTCCTCGATCCAGCTGCTGGGCTATGACAAAATCGACGTGGCCGCAGGTGCATCCGAGACTGTCACGGTCGATGTGCCCGGCTACTTCCTCGCGTCCTATGACGCCAACGGCGCGAAGGGCTACATCCTCGATGCGGGCGATTACTACTTCGCCGTCGGCAACGGCGCACACGAGGCACTGAACAATGTGCTGGCCGCCAAGTGCGGTGACGCCGTTGCGGGCAAGCTGATCGATCAGGACGGCAATGTCGTCACCGGCAACACCGCCGCCGTGGCCACATGGACCGCCCCCAACACCGAGGTCGATACCCAAAAGTACCGCAACTCCCGCTACAACAGCGATGTGGAAGTCACGAACACCTTCGACGACGCCGATGTGAACTACTGGGCGAACGACGACGAAAAAATCACCTACCTCTCCCGCAGCGCGTGGGATACGACCTACCCCACCACGCTGGAGACTCTGACGGTCAACGATAAGCTGTACAACGGTCTGAATATGCAGACCTACGTCAAGGCAGCCGACGCCAAGAGCGTTTCCGACTTCAACCTCGGCGTACAGCTGGATGAGAAGATCAACTTCAGCGATATGATCGGCGTTGCCTTCGACGACCCGAAGTGGAACGACTTCCTTTCTCAGCTGACGCTGAGCGATCTGCTCATCAACATGGGCGACTCCAAGGGCATCAAGGCTGTCAAGGCTGTCAACAAGCCCGGCTGCACCATCGTCGATGGTCCCGAGGGCATGAACGGTCAGTTTAAGTACGGCGACCGCCGCAACTGCACCGGCTGGGCTACGCTGCCCATCGTCGGCGCAACCTGGAACCACGATGTGCAGACCCGCTTTGGCGAGATGTACGGCGAGGATGCGCTGTATGCGTCCATCCCCATCGCCTACGCGCCCGGCGCGGACACCCTGCGCTCTCCCTACTCCGGTCGTACCTCGGAGTATTTCTCCGAGGACGGCGTTCTCAGCTACTACGCTGCCAAGGCCGTTTCCCACGGTATGCGCAACAAGGGTCTGATCGGTACGGTCAAGCACTTCTTCCTGAACGAGCAGGAAGCCGGTCGTCAGGGCATTTCCACCTTTGCGAACGAGCAGGCCATCCGCGAGATCTATATGCGCGCCTTTGAGGGTTCCCTTGCTGAGGGTGATTCTCTCGGCGTTATGACCGCTTACAACCGTATCGGCGTTATGTACGCTGCCGCCAACCAGGGCATCCAGCACATCCTGCGCGACGAGTGGAACTACGGCGGCTACATCATCGACGATGCTCTGACTGCGTCCGAGTATTCCTCCGCCCCCGAAATGCTGATGGCGGGCAACAACATCTTCTGCCTGGATACCGCCCGCCCGACCGAAATCGAGAAGCTGATCACCAGCACCGATGACGGCGACCTGCTGCAGAAGGTCATCGACTCCAACCATTATCTGTACTACATCATGCTGCAGTCCTCTATGGGCGGCTCCGGCGCGGAGGACGTTGTCGTTTCCGACGCAGCCCCGTGGTGGCAGACGACCCTGCGCGCTCTCGATGTTGTGTTCTGCGCACTGGCCGTTGTCGCTGTCGTGATGTATGTGCTGCATACCTACACGGACGTTTTCTCCGAGGAAAAGCGGAAGAATCGTGCCGCCAAAAAGAATTGATGGAGGTGGAACCTGATGAATAAAGGCTTGAAAAATAAAGGGCTGGGCAGCTGGTTCTGCCTTGCCGCAGCGCTGGTCGCGCTGATCACCGGCATTGTATTCCTGTCCACACAGGCCACGGCCGCCCCTCTGGGCCACTCCGGCACGATGCCCGGCGTGGTGCTGCTGGTCGGTGCTGCCGCTTCGCTCGTTTTCTTCTTTGTTTCCGTTCCGTTCAGCGCACTGATTCAGGCGGTCATTTATAATATCGCCCTGTATCTTGTCGTTGTGCAGTTGTATTTCGTCTTTGCCGACGTCATCAACCATGTCACCTTTGCGGGCGGCAACGCCGGTCTGTGCGTGCTTTATATGGTCGGCACGTTCCTTGCCTGCCTGCTCAGCGTGATCGCCTGCTTCTGCAAGCAGACGAAAACCGGCGAGGCAAAAGCCACCGGAAAACAGTTTGCTGCCGCCGGTGCGGTGGTCGTGGTCGCTGCGGTCTGCGTGGGCGGTTTCTCCCTGCAGAGCAGCAGCCTGCCCTCGGCCGACAATGCGGAGGTTGCCCCCGATGCGGCGCAGACCTCTGCCGAGGGTCCCGTTATGAACTACAGCGACAACGAGTTCACCTCCAAGACGCTGGATGACCTGGTTGCCATCCCGCAGGAAACCTGGGAAGCCAAGGAGCCGAACGGAGAAGTCGCCTACTTCTTCGAAGGTCAGTACACCGAAGGCTTCGGCACCATCGTGGACCCGGGCTGTCTGGATATGTACTGCTACACCGACGGTTCGATGTGGGGTTCCTTCAGCGGTCCCAGCACCTCCGTGGGCAGCGACTCTATCTCCCATGTTTACGGCTACTGGTACAACTACGATGAAAACGGCGAGAAGAACTTCGTCATTCATCTGCTGGGCAATCAGGACGCCGACGGCACTGTGCGCCCCACCAATGTGGATGGCGGCGCAGATGCGGATGTCTTCGTCTTTGACACCGACCACGGCGCATACAGCATGGAAGCCAGCTTGAGCTATGGCGTTTGGGGCGGTAGTATTACCCGCAACATCAACATCTACGGTCAGCCCTATGCCCCTGCCAAGAGCCTGACGATCGATGCCTCCAACCTGCGCACCTTCTACACGGGCGACACCTTCAACCCGGGTGAGCTGGTTGTGACGGCTACCCGCGCCAACGGTGCGGAGGAGTCCATCTGGGGCGGTCGCTTGACCTTCACCGGTTACGACAGCGACACCACAGGCACCAAGACCGTGACGGCCTCCTTCCTGGGTGCGACCGCTACGTTTGAAGTGCAGGTCGAGGATCTGGTCACCGAGCAGTACACGGGCAGCTATGAGCTGGTGCAGGGTGAGAAGCCCACCGCAACGGATGCCGTGCTGCTGGTGGATTACTCCCACAAGGTCTGCACGCTGACTGCCGCCGACGGCTCTGCCTCTATCACCGGCACGCTGGTGGATGCGCAGGACGATGCCCTTACCATGACCCTGAACGGCAGCGATGCCCTGACGGTGCCCATCACCGAGGGTGAGGACGGCAGCAAGCAGCTGACCATCCCCGCCCACGACGAAATCGTCTCCGGCTGGGGCTCCAGCACCACCTACTCCATCAACGAGGCTGTGGTCACGCTGGCGGCAGAGTAAGCGTCCATTGCCCCTGATGAAACCTAAGGCAATACCGCACAATTCCCGCCCTACGGCTTAAGCACCGCTCCGGCGGCTGCGGCACGGC
>OJAC01001044.1_pt1 | contig 16084 bp, 15 predicted proteins | sample 1588701 | NCBI WGS metagenome assembly OJAC01 (sample SAMN03283256) | human gut metagenome | biome: human-associated habitat; material: feces | host: Homo sapiens | place: USA | collected 2013 | reverse complement strand
GTTGGAGCAAGAAGTTCCGGCACAGAAACAACAGGAATTTTTGACAGCGCAGAGCAGCCAGTTGGACAAGCTGGATTTTCTGATGCAGGCGATGATCAAAACGTCCCGATTGGAAACAGGCGTGATTTCTTTGGAACAAAAAGAACAGTCAATTTATGAAACATTAGCGGCAGCGCTGGGCGGGATTTTCTTAAATGCAGAGAAAAAGAAGATTGATGTGCAGGTAGACTGCCCGGAAGGATTGCTGGTTTCTCATGACCGGAAGTGGACTACGGAAGCCTTGTTTAACATTTTGGATAATGCAGTGAAGTACACACCGGCGGGTGGAAACATCTGGGTATCGGTGGAATGTTGGGAAATGTATGTAAAGATTGACATTACAGATAATGGAATCGGAATTTCCGAAGAACATCAGGGAACGATCTTCAAACGATTTTATCGGGAGGATACGGTACATGATGCAGAAGGAATCGGGATCGGACTGTATCTTGCCCGTGAGATTATCTCACTTCAGGGAGGGTACATTGTGGTGTCCTCCGAGCCGGGAAAAGGCTCTACATTTTCCGTGCGTCTCCTGAGAAAATAGGAGAAAAAGTTGAAATGTCACAGGATTGTGACATTTCAGCCCAAAAAACAGCGAAATTTCTTTGTTTTCGTGACATTTCTGTGAGGTTTGGTCGTTACAATAAGGATAACAAAAAGAAAGGACGGTGTTCGTATGAATATCTTAGAAACGACTGAACTGAAAAAATATTATGGAAAAGAACCAAATATCACAAAAGCATTGGATGGGGTGAACCTTTCCGTAGAAAAAGGAGAGTTTGTCGCTATTGTGGGAACATCCGGCAGCGGAAAATCCACTTTATTAAATATGATTGGTGGTCTGGACGTTCCGACTTCCGGTAAAGTCTTTGTGGATGGAACGGAGTTATCAAAACTCAATGAGGAACAGTTGACCATTTTCCGGAGAAGAAAAATCGGATTTGTTTTCCAGAACTACAATCTGGTGCCGGTTTTGAATGTATATGAAAATATTGCGCTTCCGGTAGAACTGGATGGAGGAAAGGTAGACAAAAACTTTTTAGAGGAAGTCGTGGGATTTTTAGGACTGAAAGAGAAGTTAAACAGTATGCCGAATAATTTATCCGGTGGTCAGCAGCAGAGAGTGGCAATCGCACGTGCGCTGATTGCCCGTCCAACGATTGTGTTGGCGGATGAGCCGACTGGGAACTTGGACAGCAAGACCAGTATGGACGTATTAGGTCTGATGAAAACAAGCAGCTACGAATTTAAGCAGACACTGGTGATGATTACTCACAACAATGAAATCGCACAGCTCGCTGACCGAATCATCCATATCGAAGATGGAAAAATCGTACAGTAAGGGGCGAGACTATGAGTGATGTTCTATTTGGAAACAACAATAAAACAGTAATCAAAAAGGTGGCGAACCGTAGCTTTCACAGCAATAAGAAACGGAATATCCTTGCAGTTATCGCCATAGTATTGACCACCTTCCTTTTGACCGCAGTTCTGACCATCGGATTTGGTGCAAAAAATACGATGCAGTATAGTGAGGCGAGACTATTAGGTTCGCAAGCGGATGCACTGGTGCAGGGAATGACAAAAGAACAGGCAGAGCAGTTAAAAGAAAACGCCATGTTTGAAAAAGCGGGAATCCAGATCGGAATTGCGTTTTTAGAAAATACAAAGCAGCTTAATGTGGAACTGGACTACGCAGATGAAATATTGATGGAAGTCTGTTTTATGACACCGAGTATCGGAACCATACCAAAGGCAGAGAAAGAGGTACTGGTATCTGCAAATGTGCTGGAAGATCTGGGAATTCCACAAAAAGCGGGGGAGATGCTTCCGGTTGATTTAAAAGTAGACGGAAAAATCGAACATTTTGATATGAAAGTATCCGGTATCTATGAACCGGTAAAAAATGATGTGGGATATGTTATGGTGTCCCAGGCATTTTTAGAAGAACAGGAAGAAATGGTTTCGTCTCTTCGGAAAGACAGAGAAAATAGTAACTACTATAATGCCCAGGTGATTTTGAAAGATCCGGCGATGGCAGAAGAGCGGATTGGAGAATTTGTTCGCAGTATCGGAGGAAATCCGGATGATCCGGAAGCGGAAAATTATGTAAGGATTGCACCGACACCAGTTGCTGCACAGAGCGATGGGAATCTGGTCGTATGGCTGGCAGCAGGCGTATTTGGAATTCTGTTTATGTTCTGCGGTTATCTTCTAATCTACAACGTATTTGATATGAGTGTGACTAATGATATCAGACAGTATGGTCTGCTCCGAACCATCGGAACGACACCAAAGCAGGTGAAAGGTTTAGTGCGAAAACAGGCAATGTACTTGTTCCTGATTGGTACACCGATCGGAGTGCTTTTGGGAATCTTACTTGGAAAAGGAATGCTTCCGGCGGTACTTCAGATGTTTGTAGCGGAACTGGGAGAAAAGAACGTGGTCGTTGGTTCCCTTCCCTATCTTCCGATTATTATTGGTTCCGTACTCTTTTCTGCTTTGACCGTATGGATCAGTACAAGGAAATCAGCAAAGAAGGCATCCCGTGTCTCACCGATTGAGGCTGTCCGATATGTAGAACAGAGTACAGGAAAAATTAAGGAACGCAAGCACGTGAAAGGAGCATTACTTCCACGCATGGCGAAAGCCAACGTGCAGAGAAATAAGGGACGAATGGTATTGGTCATTGTTTCTCTGATGCTGAGTATTATTCTGCTAAATTCTGTATTTATCTTTACAGGAAGTTTTGATGAAGAAGTATATGTGGAACGACAGATGCGAAGTGATTTTGCAGTCTATACAGCAGAGGCAGGATTGATGCAGAAAGGGTTTACCGGACATAGTGCTGCATTGCCAGATAATGTGGCAGAAGCAGTTACACAGCGCCCAGGTGTTAAAAATGTGACGAAAATGTATCGGAATACCTTTGAGGACAGTCAGGTTTCTTGTGATTGGGGAATTAATTATGAAGTGGACGAAGAAACGACAGAAATGGCAGGATTTCCGGATAACATCAAAGAGGGAAAAAATAAAAAAGGAGAGTTTATAGTTGAAAGTCATGCAGCATTGACATCGGATGGAAGACCACTCGGAAATGTGTTTGGTGTTTCGGAGTCCTTAATTGATAAACTGGACATCCGAGAAGGGGAAAAAGATAAATCAGTTTTAAAAGAAAAGCTTCAAAATGAAAATGGAATTATTTTAATTACTAGATATAATGACAAAGGAGAATTTACTGAATATTCAGAGGCAAATTATGTAAAACAGCAGGTGGGAGATCAAATTCAATTTTATGAAAATGGTGTTCCGACAGAAACATTTACGGTACTTGCAAAGGCGGCTACAGCAGACATGGAAACAGGAGGATTGCTTGGATCGGGAAGTAATATACAAACGGATATAGGTGGACCTGTCATGTATATGTCTGAGGAACACTTCAAAGAGCTATACGAAAAGCCATCCCTTTATTGTGTTCTGTTTGATACGGAAAAAGAGCAGCAACAGAACATGGAAACTTATTTATCAGAGTACACAACCCAGAAAAATATGGATGTTCTCTATCAATCAACAGAGAAACTGGGAGCGAATATGGACATTTATAAGAATACATTTCTTTTAATCGGATGTCTGATCGGAGGAATCTTTGCCTTAGTTGGTATCATCAATCTGATGAATCTGATTATGACGAGCATTGTGACAAGGCGACATGAGTTTGCGTCTATGCAGAGTATTGGAATGACAACAAAGCAGCTTCGTAGAATGGTGATGACAGAAAGTATTTCCTATGTGCTGCGGGCAGGTGCGATTGGAACTGTGGTTGCAATAATTCTGGGAGTAACAGCAGTGAAACTTTTAGTAGAAAATGGTCCGATTTGGTTTATGACTTTCCATCTGACCATCCTTCCAGCAATTTTGTTATCTCTTATTTATATTGTGCTGGCACTTATCATTCCGATGGTATCTCTTCGATTTCTGAACCGACAGAGTATTGTGGAGCGACTAAGAACAGGAGAATAGGAGATGAGGTTATGAATGATTTATTATTTGGTAACAATAATGCAGAAATAGTTAAGAGGTTATCACAACGTTATTTTAAGAAAAATAGAATCCGGAATATTGCGGCAATATTGGCGATTATGCTAACAGCATTTCTATTTACTTCTGTTACTTCATTGGCATTTGGTGTAGTATCTTCCTTTCAGTATTCCTTGCAGATGCAAAAGGGTAGCAAGGCAGATGGAACATTGGGGTATATGACAGAGGAGCAATTTCAACAGCTTGTAGATAGTGATTTTGTAGAGATAGCAGGACATAGGCGTGTTGTTGGTTATGCAAGTAATGCGCAGGGGCATTCTGTTGAAATTAACTATGCTGATGACATACAACAAGAACTAACTTTTTGTAAACCAACACATGGTAAATCGCCACAAAAATCAAACGAAATTGCAACTACGGAATTGGCTTTAAAAGCACTTGGTGTGAAGCCTGAAATTGGTGCCTCAGTTCCTTTGGAGATTGAATTACGCGGAAAAATTTACCATTATGACATGGTGCTTTCAGGCTGGTGGGAGGCAAGCAATGATTCTCTTAGCGTTGCAATTATTTCTGAACAATTTTTAGAAGAAAACAAGGAACTGTTAAAAAATACCTATGCAGTAGACCATGAAATTGCAGGTGTTACTTTTTCAGATGTTGTATTGAAAGACAAAGTAAATATTAAGAAGCAATTAGACGAGTTTGTTTATTCTATTGGCGGAAATCCAGAGGATATGAATGCAGATAATTTTATTCTATCAACAGAGAATCAGATGTCAAAAGGAATGATTACATCAAATTCTATTTTATTTGCAGTGATATTTATTTTGATGTTTGTTATATGTGGTTATTTACTAATCCATAATATTTTTGATATTTCTGTTATGCAAGATGTACGTCAATATGGATTGTTGCGGACATTAGGTACTTCTACACGTCAAATTAAGAAGATTGTTAATCGTCAGGCAGTTATGCTTACATTGATTGGATTGCCGATTGGATTGATTATGGGATTTTTTGTAGGATGGATATTGCTTCCAATAGCAATGCGGCTTCTTAATCTTGAACATGCTATGTCAGGTACAAAAGTTTCCACATCTCCATTGATTTTCATTATTGCAATTGTATTTACGATTTTTACAGTCTTTATTAGTACACGGAAGCCGGTAAAAAAAGCGGCAAAAATTTCTCCGATAGAAGCGATTCGTTATACTGATCAGGGACATTATAAGAAAAGAATAATTAAGCGTACTAATGGTGGGAAAGTGGCTCATATGGCATTTTCAAATTTAGGGAGAAATAAGAAGAGATCGGGATTTATTATCATATCTATGTTGTTGTGTATTGTACTGCTCAATTCAATTATTATAATAACACAGAGTATGGATGAGGAAAAAGCCGTTAAACGTACTACTAAGACTGATTTTACGGTTTATAATTCAATTACGCTTGATATGAGTCAAGGATTTCGATTGCATGAAGATACACTTTCTCAACAGGCAGTGGATTTGATTTGCAAGCAGCCAGGAGTACAAAATGAACGGTATCTTTATAGAAATACAACAGATGATAGAAATGTATTGGTAGATTATGGATTTGAAAATTTAGTTTGTGAGTCCACATTTTCAGATGATTCTGGTATCGTGCAGAAGGATTGTAATGGATATAACTTAACGACAGTCAATGAGAGTGAAAATCGTTATTTAGGGAATATCATGGGAGCTTCTGAAAACTTTTGGAATGATATTCTTGTTTTTGAAGGTGAGAAAGATAGGAATGTTCTGAAGGAGAAAATGATAACAGGAGAATATGTGATTATAGGATGTACTATGGATCGATCAACGGAAGAGCCAGATAGTACGCCGCTGACAGATGAGTTACAAGTTGGAGACAGTATTTCTTTTTACAAAGACGGTGAACTGGTTAAGACATGTACGATTCTTGCGAAAGCAATTATGGTAGGAACAGAATTAGAAACGCCGATGGGAACTTCAGCACAAATGAATATTGGAGGGGATGCTCCTTTTGTTTATTTATCAGATAACGCATTCAAACAAATTTATAATGTTCCGACATTATTGAGTTACGGTTTTAATGTAGATAAAACAATGCAAGCACAGATGGAAGAATTTTTAAATGCCTATAAGGAAAATGATTCATCCGTTGCTTATACATCTACAAAATTGTTAAAGGAGCAGATGTATGCACAGAGGGATACACTTCTAATTGTAGGCGGTATGATCGGAGTGATTTTGGCATTTGCCGGACTGATTAACTTTACCAATATGATGGTCACCAATATCATTACCCGCCGCCATGAATTTGCAGCAATGCAGAGTATCGGCATGACGAACCGTCAGCTTCGCAGACTGATTGTGGATGAGGGCTTATATTATGCGGCAGGCGCAGACGTGATCGGCGGTCTGCTTGCAGCAATTTTGGGGATGACGGTCTTGAAAAACGTACTCAATTCTCCGTCCATGTGGTATTTTACCCTGCGGTTTACACTGGCTCCGGCATTCTTCATCGCAGTGATCTATTTGATCTTGGCGGCAATCATTCCAGTGGTGGTGTTGTATTTCTTTAATAAAGGCAGTGTGGTAGAACGGTTGCGGACAGAATAAACAATCAGAAAGAATCAAGGCAGGTGATGCGGATGGGAAAATCGTAATTTTATCTGTTCCAGACACCAAAGAAGATATACTGAAGAAAATCCTAAAGATAGTGGAAAGTTCCGTTGACATAGAGGAGAGAATGTTACCTTCAGAAAAAATAGAACGTGCTGATCTGGAAATTTTACTTCCAGAAAAGATGGTTTATCGAAATGGAAAAGAAGTGCAGCTCAATAGACATGAATTTTATGCTTTAGTTTATCTTGCAAGACATCCAGGCTGGGTACGCTCCAAGGCGCAGATCTATGAGGCGGTCTGGACCACAGAAGTCTCAGATTATGAAAACGCAGTCATGTGGTGCATTAGCCAGCTTCGTAAGAAACTAGAACCAGATCCGGACAGACTGCAGTACATTCATACCGTAAAAGGTATGGGTTACAAGTTTGAGTATCATCCAATAAGTGAATAAATGAAAGATAAGTCGGCAGTTTTTGGATAAACTGTCGGCTTTGTTTATATGACAATACTGTAAGTTGCTATTTTATCACTAAGGAAGTAAAATTAATAAAGATAGCAATTTGGTAATGTTACAAAAAGAAATATGGGTGAGGTTATGAAAATTTTTATAATTGAGGATGAATCGGCAATTCGTGAAGAGCTGACTCATTTACTTTTGAAATATGGATATGAATGCGATAGTACCGATGAATTTCAGACTATCGGAGAAAAAGTTATGGCTTCGGGAGCTGACTTGATTTTACTGGACATCAATCTTCCTTATCAGGATGGATTTCAAGTATGTAGGGACATTCGTAAGCAGTCAAATGTACCGATTATTATTCTTACCAGTAGAAATGGTGATTTCGATGAACTAATGGGACTTAATATTGGGGCAGATGATTTCATTTCAAAGCCGTATAATGCACAAGTTTTGTTAGCGCGTATTCAAAAAATATTATCCCGAACTTATGAGGTACAATCTAATGCGGTGCTAATTCATAAAGGACTAACTCTTAACCTTTTGAAAGCGACAATTCTTTACAATGGTAAAGAAAAAGAGCTTACTAAAAATGAGTTGGGTATTTTACGAATGTTAATGATAAATAAAGGTAACATTATTCCTCGTGATGCAATCATTGATGAATTATGGCAGAGTGAGGAGTTTATAGATGAGAATACATTAAATGTGAATGTTGTTCGACTTCGTAAAAAATTAGCAGAAATCGGACTGCCAGATTATTTGGAAACAAAGCGTGGCTTGGGGTATTGTGTATGAAATTCAAAGATTATTTTATTGATAAGATTTTCTCTGTTATTTGTTTTATCATAACGGAAATTTTAATTGTTGGTTTGCTATGGCTGATCGAGGTTCGGACAATTTTTATCATTTTTTCAGTTTCAATCATCTTTGTTTTTTTTACATTTGCACTTTTATGGGATTTTGGACGGAGGAGTAAATACTATAACCAGCTTTTGAAACTACTGAACCAGTTGGATGAAAAAACACTATTGTTAGAGATTATAGAGCGTCCGTACTTTTTGGATGGACAGATCATTTCAAGTATTTTGAAGCAAAACAATAAATATCAGAATGATAAAATTGCGGAGATGCAGAAGCGATATAGAGAGTACAGAGATTTTCTTGATACCTGGGTACACGAGATTAAAACCCCAATCACTTCCGCAAGGCTGATTGTAGAAAACGAAAAGAACCCTGTTACACTTAAAATAGATGATGAACTTCGTAAAATTGATCACTATGTAGAATTAGTTTTGTATTATGCCAGAAGTAGTGATGTAGAAAAAGACTTCAAAGTGGAAAAAACTACTTTGAAAGAACTTGTCAGCATGGCATTAAGGAATTATTCAAAAACACTGATACAAGCAGGCGGACATATTGAAATGAAGGAACTGGATATACCAATATGTGCAGATAAAAAAAGCTGTGCATTTGTGATAGGGCAGATTATTTCCAACGCAATTAAATACAGGCAGGAGCATTTTGTTTTGAGCTTTTCCGCCCGCATAGAAAAAAATAGGATTTGTCTTGCTATTCAAGATAATGGAATCGGGATTTCTGACGCGGATCTGCCCAGAGTTTTTGAAAAAGGCTTTACAGGTGAAAATGGTCGTAGTTTTTCTAAATCGACGGGTATTGGTTTGTATCTTTGTAAGCAGCTTTGTAACAAGATGAATGTAGAACTTTCTATTGATAGTATTTCGGGAAGACAAACAGTAGTGACGATAAATTTTCCAACGGAGAGTTTGTTGAGGGAGGCGGGCGTATGACTCGCCTCTTTTTAACCTTACATTTTGGTAATGTAAATGTAATCTATCTTAATGGCACAGTTTGAGTGGCTGTGATAGAGTTAGGGTACAAAAGGTAATATCCTTTTGGAAAGGAGTTGGGTTTATGAACGATACGATTTTGCAGGTGGACGACATTCAAAAATATTATGGAAACAAAGGAAATCTGACAAAAGCCGTAGATCATATTTCCTTTTCTGTGGGAAAAGGAGAATTTCTCGGAATCATGGGAGCTTCCGGATCAGGCAAGACTACTTTACTGAACTGTATTTCAACTATTGATAGCGTGACTAGTGGACATATTTATGTAGAAGGAAAAGACATTACCACTTTGCATGGTGGACAGCTTTCCGATTTTCGAGGGCAAAAGCTGGGGTTTATATTCCAAGACTTTAACTTGCTGGATACATTGACTGCTGAAGAGAATATTTCTTTGTCATTGTCTATTGCTGGTGTAAAACCAGCTCAAATTCAGAAGCGAGTACGCCAGATTGCAGAAGCACTCAATATTTCCGAAGTGCTGTCAAAATATCCTTATCAGATGTCCGGCGGGCAACAACAGCGTGTAGCTGCTGCTCGTGCAATAGTAGCCGATCCCGCCATTGTTCTTGCAGATGAACCAACAGGAGCACTGGACTCTAATTCTTCAAGGATGCTTTTGACAATGCTGACTGAGTTGAATGAACGACTGGATGCCACAATCTTAATGGTTACACATGATGCCTTTTCAGCCAGCTATTGCCGCCGTATCCTTTTTATTAAGGATGGAAAAATCTTTAATGAGCTGAATCGTGGAAACGACAGCCGCAAGGATTTCTTTGCAAAGATTTTGGAAGTGGTTTCCGTGCTGGGAGGTGAACAAAATGACCTCGTTTAAGCTGATACTGAAAAATGTTAAGAGAAACATTAGAGATTATCTGATCTATTTTTTGACTTTGATGCTTTCAGTTAGTCTGTTCTATGCCTTTAATTCCATTTCAGATCAGCCGGCTTTTTCGGAAATGGGAATGACACGAACTCTTTTGTATGATCAACTGGGGATTCTGCTCTCTGCTTTGTCCGTATTAGTTGCTATTGTATTGGCATTTTTGATTATCTATGCAAATCAATTTTTACTAAAACGCAGGAAAAAAGAGCTTGGCATTTATATGATGCTGGGGATGAAAAAAGGACGCATTTCCCGTATGTTTGCCGGAGAAACAATGTGTGTTGGATTTATAGCATTGATAACAGGATTAATTTTTGGCTTTGTGCTTTCACAAGGATTATCTTTGGTCGCTTTGAAACTGTTTGCTATTGAACTGTCAAAATTTCAACTGGTCTTTTCAGTGAACGCGTTCTATAAAACAGCGATATGCTTTGTTGTGATTTTTTCGATTGTCATGCTTTTTAATGTATGGTCTGTTTCGAGTGTTCAGCTCATTGATTTATTAACAGCCAATCGGAAGAATGAGAGTTTAGGAAATACAAAACTGATACTTCAAGTGATACTATTTGGTGTTTCGCTAGTATGTATTGTAAGCGCTGGAGTCTTGTTTTACAAAAATGGTATTTTGCCGACACGAGAAAATAAGTCGTTTCAAATTGCCAGTATTGCATTAGTAATCGGGACACTTCTGTTATTTTATTCTCTGTCAACAGTCTTTGTACGAATAATCAAAGCGAATAAAAAAATATATCTGAAAGGCTTAAATACATTTCTTGTGCAGCAGATTGGCAGCAAGATTCGTACAAATTATTTTGTTATGGCGGTTGTCTGTGGCTTGCTTACGATTACGATATGTACTGTGTCTGTTGGAATGAGTATGGCACTTGCCATGAACGAACTATCTAAAGCGTCAGCGCCGTATGATCTGAATGTGTTGTCAAATGTAGAAATTGATGGTGATGGAGATGTGGTTGAGTATTTATCTGCTCAAGGCGTGAATATGTCGGACTATGCGGATAAAATGGAGCAAATCAGCCTGTATGAAGCAGATATTACTTATGCAGAACTATTTGAAAATCAAGATATAAGCTTATGGGCTATTGATAAAAGCATACCTGATACAAGAGTGATGGCTATTTCTCTTTCGGATTTTAACAGAGCATTGGTAATGCAAGGGAAAAAACCTGTTTATTTGGATGACGATCAATATCTGTTAAACTGTAATTATAAAGGAACCTATAAATATGTAATGACTGCATTGGAGAAATCTCCGGTTTTGACAGTAGCAGGTATTTCATTGAAAAGGGCATCCGATGAAGTGTTAAAAGAAACTTATTTTATGACTTCTGTTGGAAATAATGATAGGGGTACATTTATCTTGCCGGATAGGATTATTTCTATGTTGGAGAAGGATGCAAATGTCCTTTTGGTGCAGTATAAGCAGGTAACAAACTCGGATGAAGTTTTGCAGAAAATGATACCTATCGGATTAGATGAAACACATGGTTATCGTTATGCAGAAAGAGAAATGATGTATGATATGTTTTATGGACTAAATGCATTAGTATCGTTTCTTTGCTGTTACATAGGATTGATTTTCTTATTGATCTGTGCGGCACTTCTGGCATTGAAACAACTCACAGAAACAACGGATAATATTTATCGTTATGGTTTGCTCCAAAAGCTGGGGGTAAAAAGAAAACAGCTTGATCAGACTTTGTTTTTCCAGACAATCGTATTTTTTGCGGTTCCATTGGCAGTGGCAGGAATTTATTCTACAATTCTTATGCAGAAAGCAATGGAGATTGTAGAGGAATTTATGAATATTCATATTTCAACAAATATAATTTTTACGGTTTTATTGTTCCTTATGGTATACGGAAACTACTTTTTTGCTACTTACTTTTCCTGTAAGAGAATGATTACAGAAAGACAGAATAAAAAATGGAGGTGTAAATAATGTTACCTGAAAATATCAAATGGGATGCGGTATTCCAAAGTATTGTGGACACATGGCTTCCGATGATTGGTGTAGGAATCATTATTATTGTAATTGCTGTGGTTGTTTCCATCATTAAAAAGAAACGAAAAAAATAAATTGTATATTGGAAAAAGATTATTTTAGGGGTAATGCGTATGGGAAAATCTTAATTTTGTCTGTGGCAGAAAATGAAGAAGATATACTGAAGAAAATCCTGAAGGTAGTAGAATTGTCTGTTGATGTAGAAGACCGGACGCTACCTTCAGAAAAAATAGAAATGGCTGATCTGCAGATTTTACTTCCAGAAAAAAAGGTTTATCGGAATGGGCAGGAAATTTCGCTTAACCGACATGAATTTGACACTTTAGTTTATCTTGCCAGGCATCCGGGATGGGTTCGATCCAAAGAACAAATTTATGAGGCAGTCTGGACAGAGGAAGTAGAGAATTATGAGAATGCGGTCATGTGGTGTATCAGTCAGCTTCGGAAGAAACTGGAGCCGGATCTGGACAGACTGCAGTACATTCATACTGCAAAAGGTGTGGGATACAAGTTTGAGTATCATCCAATAAGAGAATAAATGGAAGAATAAGTCAGTGGTCTTAGATTGGGCGGCTGGCTTATTTTGTTTGTTTCTTGTATTGTTTTAGGAAAGGAATTATAATGTGTTTATTAATGATTGAAAAGAGAACCGCGTTCAGAATCAAGGGGAGGTGTATAACATGGCGAGCATTCTGATTGTAGAGGATGAAAAGAATATGCAGAGTATCATTGCGGAATATATGCAGCGTGACGGTCATACCTGTTTTACAGCAGACGATGGCGTAGACGCTTTGATGATTCTGAAAAACAATCCGATGGATTTGATGATTCTTGATGTGATGATGCCACACCTTGACGGATTTTCGGTTTGTAAGCTGGCAAGAGAAATGAGTAATCTCCCAATTATTATGCTGACTGCAAAAAGTGCGGAGGAGGATAAATTAAAGGGATATGAGTTTGGTGTGGATGATTATATGACCAAACCCTTTAGTCCAAAGGTATTGCTGGCAAAGGTAAATGCATTGCTTCGCCGGACATCTTCTTCTGTTGCCGATATGCTGACGGCTGGAAAGATTTCCATAGTTCCTGCATCTCATAAGGTTTTTCTGGATGGGCAGGAGATTACTTTGACACACAAGGAGTATGAATTGCTTTTTCTTTTTGTTACAAACCCCGGACAGATATTTAGCAGGGAACAACTGCTGAACCGGATTTGGGGATATGATTTTGCAGGAAATACAAGGACCGTGGATACCCATATTAAGACGTTACGTCAGAAGTTGGGAGAAGAGGGGAAATATATTGTTACGCTGATCCGTTCCGGCTATAAATTTGAGGTGACTGTATGAAAATCAGGGAAAATATGAATATTTTTACCATACGGAAGAAAATATTGCTGGCATCGAAACTGATGGGCGTCATATTGATTGTTTCTTATATACTATCTCGTGAACTACCGATAAGTCAGGATCTTTCTTTTGTAATCTGGCTGGCATTTGTGGTAGTGCTGATTTGCGCCATTGACCTGTTGATGGCACGTTTTATTACAAAACCAGTTTCAGAATTGAATGAGGCAGCGAAGAATCTGGCGGAGCTGGATTTTTCCAAACCTTGTAAGGTGACAAGCGTGGATGAGTTTGGAGAACTTTCGGAAAGTCTAAATAAGATGGCAGAAGATCTGCAGCAGGCTTTTGTTTCGTTGGAAGATGCTAATGCGAAATTAGAGCGGGATGTAGAGCAGAAAAAACGACTGCTGGCTGAGCGTAAGGAACTGGTGGATCATCTTTCCCATGAGATGAAAACCCCACTGGGGGTGATTCGGGCATATGCGGAAGGATTACAGGATGAGACAGATGAAAAGAAATGGCAGAAATATACGGAAGTAATCATTCAGGAAACGGAACGGATGAACCGTCTGATTACCACACTTTTAGATCTATCGGCATTGGAAAACGGAGCGACGGATCTTCGACCGACACGATTTGATTTTGTAGAGTTTGTGGAAACGGTAGCAGGACGTCTGTTGATTGATACGCCGGACGCAGATTTTGTACTGGAATATGAACTTCCAGAGAATCCAGTTTATGTATATACAGATCAGGGGCGCATGGAGCAGGTTTTGGATAATTTGATTGTAAATGCGAAACGGAACGTATATCCAGGTGGTATTTTGAAATTGTCTTTGACTGAGCAGAAAGGTGGTTTGTGCTTTGTTGTTTACAATGAGGGAAAGAACATTCCAAAGGCAGATTTGGAAAAAATATGGACGAAGTTTTACCGGAATCCGAACACTTCTTATGGAGGTTCTGGACTGGGGCTTGCCATTGTTGCACAGATTTTATCTATGCAGGGATTATCCTATGGAGTGGAGAATCAACCGGGCGGCGTGAAATTTTATTTTACAATCCCTGTCGTAAAATAAACCATAGAATACAGAGAGAAAAGCTTTCATTTGCAGAGAGATGAGGGCTTTTCTTTTTTTGTTGTCATGCATGCGATAAAACAGTTCGGTGGACTGTTTTGAGTGGAAATTTCACACCAACTTCACTTCAACTTCACCTCAATTTCAATGCGTTTTTTTATGTTTATCCTATCAAAAGAAAAAGGAGGATACGATATGTTTTTAGGATTGGAATGGTATTGGTGGCTTGTGATTTTAGTCCTTTTGATTGTTTCTATCCCATTTAAAGTAAAATTTATGAAATGGTGGAACCAGCGGGAAAAGGAGAAGAAAAAAGGGCAGACCGGAAAATGGGGTGAGGAAGATGATTGAAGTAAAAAGTCTGACGTTTTCCTATGGAAAGGATAAGCAGGCATTGCATGGATTAAATTTTAACGTGAAAGACGGGGAAATCTTTGGCTTCCTGGGACCAAATGGTTCTGGAAAGTCCACGACACAGAAAATATTGACGGGTATCTTAAAAGGTCATGGAGGAGAGGTTTCCTTATTCGGGAAAGAGCTTAAAGAAGTTCATACACAGGAGTTTTTTCAAAAGATTGGCGTGCTATTTGAATTTCCCTATCTGTATGCGAATTTGAGTGCAGTAGATAATCTGAATTACTTTGCCTCTTTTTATCCAAAAGAACAGTTACGGGATGTGGAAGAACTTCTGACGATGTTGGAAGTAAAGAAGGACTTCTGGAAGAAACCGGTGTCTTCCTACTCCAAAGGAATGCGTCAGCGTGTGAGTATGGCGCGGGCATTGATTAGTAATCCCAAGCTGTTGTTTTTGGATGAACCTACCAGCGGTCTAGATCCTGCTGGAGCGGTACTGTTTCGTAAAATAATTGAAGAGGAACGTCAAAAAGGTACGACGGTATTCCTTACGACTCATAATATGCTGGATGCGGATCTGCTTTGCGACCGGGTGGCATTTATCGCAGGCGGCAATATCGTTGCATTGGATACGCCGGGAAACTTAAAGGAGAAAAATAGTGATCACCGTATTGTAGTTTCCTATCTGTATCAGGGAAAACGGGAAGAGCAGATCATGGGAACGCCGGAACTGAAGAAAAGCATGGATTTTGTGTATGATGAGATCATCAGTATCCATTCACAGGAGCCGACTTTGGAGGATGTCTTTATTCAGTATACGGGAAGGGGGCTGGCCTGATGTGGAAATGCTTTCGTTCTTTATTCAAAAAAGACTGCCGGATGATGATGTCCGGGAAATTTTTTCTGGTGGCTTTTTGCTCTCTGATACTGTATACCTTGTTTATCAATTTAGGGTATGTGAATTTTATGGATGCGAAACTCTATAATGTGTATTTGTATGATCCGGAAGGTACACAGACAGAGGTTTCCGCTCAGATTCATCCGGTGTCTTCGTTAGAAGAACTGAATTCTGTTCTTGCTGGTGATGCCAACGGTGTCGGAATTGATACAAGCAGTGGGACGCCCCAGGTCCAGTTCTATGAGGCAACGGAAAAAGCAGATAAACACAGAGTGGACTATGCGCTGTCCCTGCTGTCCGGTGATGAAAACTATACCGCAGAAATGGTGGGGAATTATACCCCGGAAACAAAACAGCGCAGAGAAATCACCTGTGAACTTTTGTTTATTGAGATTGTTGCCGTTGGGTTTTTAGGGATTGCTTCGGTGCTGTTTAAAGAAAAACAGATGGGTGTCATTCG
>OJAC01001035.1_pt1 | contig 16268 bp, 11 predicted proteins | sample 1588701 | NCBI WGS metagenome assembly OJAC01 (sample SAMN03283256) | human gut metagenome | biome: human-associated habitat; material: feces | host: Homo sapiens | place: USA | collected 2013 | reverse complement strand
AAAAGCCTGCATCAGAGAAATTCTGGGAACTTGAAAAACGGATAAAAGAAGATAAACGTCATCCGGGAGTTGTCATGGAACTGAAAAAATCAGAGGTAATATGGGATATTGTTCGTCTTATTAGACTGAAAGTAATTACATATAATGATTTATCAGACTTTAGTGATGAATTACAGAATGAAGTAAAAAGAATACTTGAGATGAGCAGGTGATACATATGGAGATTGGTGCAACAAAAGCAGTTCAAGATCGACTAAAAACAACAAAGATTGAAGAAAGCAAAGGTGCTTCACTTGTGTTCTGCTGGGACACACATTTGACGAAAATAAAAGGAAGAAATGTCTTGTTTATTGTGAATGCCAGTAATCGTTATACAATAGCAATGACAGATATTGAACCAAGAAACTGGAATTACTATACAATGTATATCCGCAGTGTGATTCATGGCGTGATGCAGGAAATGGGATATTCCGAGGAACAGATAGGGCAGTATTTTAAAATGTCAGGTGATACAACTGTAACAAAAACTCATGGTAGGAAATCGGTTGGTGGCATTAACAGAATGGTAATGGATGCACAGTATTTTGGTAAGAAGCTGGAGAAAGAAGCAAAGTATCAATGGGAATTTAGTGAGTATCTGAACAGAGATATCTGCCAGCCAGAGGGATTTGATGCGTATGGATATCCGAGTGAACTTTTTAAATTAGACATGGAACGACTAGGGATTGCTGCTAAGAGAAAGCCAGCAAAGGTAATTGGTTTCGCTCAGTACATAGAAAACAATCGTAGTACTAACGATTAGTACCACAAAATTTTTCCTTGCAGAAATATCGCTTGGAGATTATAATTTCCATAGGTGGACTTGCAAACCGACAGAAATTTATTCTGTGAATAGTAAACAAACCTGCAAGCCACCGGAACTACACACAATAATGACAATATAGCAATGGTACTGGATTGGTACTAAAAATATGTGAAACGAAGAATAACGTGTGGAAAAAGTATGAGTTATCAATACAAAACGGTATAGATAACTGCGCTGAAATAATCAAAATCAAACCAGACTTTGCGAGTTTGAGTAGAACAATTTTTGCTCGAATCCCTCTAAAATAGGGGGGCGGGCTCTTTTTTTACTTTCGTGATACACTTTTTGTAGCCAAAAGATATTGTGAAACAAATCTATGAGTAATTTCTTATATCCACAAAGAATATTTTTATTCCGAAAATATATCCATTTTTCCAAAAAATAAAAAATTTCATAACTGATTTAGTAAAACGCGATATTTTATCCCATATGTATTTTGAAAGAACAAATACAGAGCAAAGACAAGTAAGGTGGGCGGCTGATTAGTAAAAAAGGTTATAATGGGGAAGTAAGATTTATCAGGAGGAAGATGTTAATGAAAGTAATGGAGAATTCAATCAAGATATCAGAGGGGACAATCAGCGAGTTTGCGACTTATTTGCATGTAAGAGAAAATGCAAAAGCAACAATTCAAAAATACACGTCTGATATAAAAGCCTTTTTTCAATATATAGATGAAGATAAATGCATCAATAAAGAAATACTCTTACAATACAAGGACTGCCTGATCCAAAAATATGCAATTAATAGTGTTAATTCAATTTTAGCTGCGCTGAATCAATTCCTAGAATTTTTAGGTACGGGCAATCTGAAAGTCAGAAGAATTAAGATCCAAAAACAACCGTTTATACAAACCCAAAAGGAACTTACAAGGAAAGAGTATCAAAAATTAATCTATGCAGCAAAGAAAGACGGAAAGGAACAGCTTGCATTATGTATGGAAACAATCGCTTGTACAGGTATACGAATCGGCGAACTTAAATATTTTACAGTGGAACGGATTAAACGGGGAAAGATTGAAATTTATAATAAAGGAAAGTATAGAAAAATTTTTTTACCGAAACTTCTAAGAGAAAACTTACTGAATTATTGCAAAGAACATGGAATTAAAACCGGATGGGTCTTTATCACAAAAACTGGAAAATTAAAAGATAGAAGTAATCTATGGCGGGAAATGAAAAATTTACAAAAAAAAGCTGGAGTGGCAGAAACAAAAATTTTCCCACATAATCTAAGACATTTGTTTGCACGAAGTTATTATGAGGATACAAAGGATCTTGCTGGCCTGGCAGATTTACTAGGACATAGTAGTGTTAACGTTACAAGAATATACACAGCAACTACAGAATCTGTTTTCCAAAAACGAATAGATAGGTTTATTGAACAAAAAATATTAGGAGTACAACATAATATCAGTTATGTTGTAAACTGATTTTTCACATCTGTTTTGTTTGTTAATAAGTTAAATATAATCTGTTTCATTATAAATTGCACAAAATGGCAATTGATTAGACAAAAATCACCTTCATGTCAGATGATAAATAGCCTTATTTCACAACGCTTTTTTCTTAAGGTCAAGTATACCTCACAGAATCTTCCTTGTCTACAACATAACTGATATTATGTTGTATTGATTTTGCAATGGATAAGGAGTAACGATGGCATATACTGTAAGAAAATTACTTGAATCAGAACAGTTTCCAAAAATGAAGCTGCTTTGCGGTGAAAAAGGTCTAGATTTGGAAGTGAAAGGCATTCGAATAATCGAAATTGAAGACATGGAGCGATACCTGACGGGTGGTGAAATACTCATAACCAGTCTTCAGGTATATTTATCATGCAGTGATCGAGAAGTAGAGCAGCATTTTGAAGATTTAGTTAAAAGTGAGATAAGCGGATTCATTGTAAAGAAAAGAAAAGAATATGATCCTACAGGACGCAGATTGAGTTTATTAGAAAAACACTGCAAAAAATATGAAATTCCACTGGTAGAAATTCCAGGAGATTTATATTACTGGGAAATTATCCGCTATGTTATAATGCAGGTATTCGATAAAGACACTGCACGCTTAAAGTATTTTAAGATTACACACGATAGTTTTAATTCGTTTATTTTAAAAAATAATGGATCAAGTAATACAGCAAGTGATATTATCAAATTTTTAAGTATCATGATCGAGAATCCTGTTGTATTGTATTATGGTAATCTTAATTGTATGGTTTCAACAAACTCGGACAACTCCAAGTTAATATTGTCAGATGAAATTCAGCCATATAAACCCAATATTATTACGAAATTTCAATATATGAAGCAGATGAAAGGAAGCTGTGTTCAATATGTAGTGAAATTTGCCATATTGAGTGAGGTGGAAGTATATATAACAATAACAGAAGAAAATAGAGAACTGACAGAACTTGATTATATGGCAATCGAAAATGCGATTATTAACTTGCAGTATGGATTTTTGAGTGAATTTGCACAGGATGAAGTGAAAAAGAAGTATCAGAGAGATCTTATCCATAATATTCTGAATGGATTACTGAGTTCGAAAGAAATGACTGAAGCGGCAGCACAACTCGGCATGAAAGAAAGCGATACTTACAGGGTTGTTGATTTTCATACCATCAAAAAAAATGTACAAAGTAAATATACAAAAGAACAGCTTCACGAAGTAGGTGTTATCGAGGGTGAATTGAAGCATCTTTTGCCGGATGCGCTTATTTACAGAAATATGGATCAGATTGTTATGATTCAACAGGTAGATTCCGATCAGACAGAACTGGAATATCAGAAAGAGATGGAAGAAATAGAGGAGATTATCCAGCAAAGCATCCTTTATAGAAAGAAAGATACAGACTTTCAGATTGGTATAGGAAAAAGTGTGGAAGGGTATCAACGATTGAAAGAATCTTATCACGAAGCAAGTCAGGCTATCAAGTATATTGAGATTATCCGCCAGGTGACTGGTGATAAGAATAAGTCAGTAGTACATTATTCGAACCTCGGATTTTTCCAGATATTCGGCGAAATTGATGATGTGACGGAACTGGAAAGATACATTCCGGAAACATTAAAGAAATTATATTTATATGATGATGAACATAAGGGAGAATTGATTACAACCTTGCAGATGTATCTTAGAAATAACCAAAGCATCAAAAAAACTGCAGACGCAATGTTTGTTCATTATAGAACGATATCTTACAGGCTTGAAAAAATAAAACAAATTTCCGGAATAAATTTTGACGATGCAAATGAAGTACTGGCAGTCAGTAATGGTCTGATTATTTATAAAATGTTAAAAGAAATAGAATAGAAAAAGAAAGAGAAATCGTGTTGAGGCATGGTTTCTTTTTTTTGAACAAAGTTCATAAAAAGGTATTATATGGAAGAGTATCGATACGATGGAACAGATTTTACAAAAAAATAAAAAACCTTTTCCTGTTTGGAACATTATAAAAAAAATTAAAATGGTATATAATACAGAAATATTGATGAGAAACATTCTCTGATTCAAATAGACAATGAGAAAAAATTATATTGAAAAGCCATCATCGCATTACTATATGTTGCGATATTATTATTTATAGAATTCTAGATCTTATATCTGATGATAGAGTAGAACGACCCCCATATCTTGATGAAATTGATGGAAATTTTTGAATAATCAATTTCATCGTCCGACAGGAACCCACCAATTTTTTAGGACGAACTAATACCTGAAATAGTTTAGCTAAGGAAAGGGGTAAAACCATGCAGCTTACAAGTACAACGGATTATGCTATCAGAATCGTATGTTATCTGGCAGCACAAAGGCAGATGATCTCTACGTCAGAATTATCTCAGGAACTAAGTGTTCCAGCCAGTTATATTCCCAAAATAACAAAAAAATTAAAACAAGCAGGAATCATAAAAGCCTGTGAAGGGATAAAGGGTGGATATCAGATTGCAAAACAGCCAGAGAATATATCTTTAAGGGATGTGATATCGTGTACAGAATCCACCATGGCAATTAGCAGGTGCCTGGAAAAAGAGGGAGGTTGCTCCAAAAATTATATAGCCTGCTGTAAAGTACATCAGATTCTGCTGGATCTGCAAAATATATACAATAACCGCTTGGAAAGCGTAAAGATATCAGACATTATCCGTCCTGGTAAGGATGAATATCTTGGAAAATTTTATGTGATTATAAAAGTTAATCTGAGAGAAAAAGATTATGAATGTATTTATTCTCATAATCATGATGTCTATGAACAAGTAAAAACAGCAGAATCATATGATGACTTTATAAAAAAATATGCGGAAAAATATATTTGTGAAGCAGACTGGGTAAATGTCCAGAAATGTCTTGCTGGTGAGAATTTAACAGAACATCTTGTAGATGGATGTGTGGATGAAGAAATTTTCTATCGCGGAATCATCGAAAATAACGGTACATCGTATGTATGGATGAAAGCTAGTAAGTATGTGGATGTAAAGGAAAATACAGCAATTATTACATTTCATAATACAAAAGTGATTCCGAATACGATTGTAACAATGGAACAGGAGCTAAGAAAAAAAGAACAGGATGTTTGTATGGAACTCGAAAATGCGACTATTAACTTACAGGATGGATTTTTGAGTGAATTTGCACAGGATGAAGAAAAAAAGACGTATCAGAGAGAGATTATCCAAAATATTCTGAATGGATTACTGAGTTCGAAAGAAATGACTGAAGCGGCAGCACAGCTCGGAATGAAAGAAAGCGATACTTACAGAGTTGTTGATTTTCATACCATCGCAAAAAATGTACAAAGAAAATATACAAAAGAACAGCTTCACGAAGTAGGTGTTATCGAGGGTGAATTGATGCATCTTTTGCCGGATGCGCTTATTTACAGAAATATGGATCAGATTGTTATGATTCAACAGGTAGATTCCGATCAGACAGAACTGGAATATCAGAAAGAGATGGAAGAAATAGAGGAGATTATCCAGCAAAGCATCCTTTATAGAAAGAAAGATACAGACTTTCAGATTGGTATAGGAAAAAGTGTGGAAGGGTATCAACGATTGAAAGAATCTTATCACGAAGCAAGTCAGGCTATCAAGTATATTGAGATTATCCGCCAGGTGACTGGTGATAAGAATAAGTCAGTAGTACATTATTCGAACCTCGGATTTTTCCAGATATTCGGCGAAATTGATGATGTGACGGAACTGGAAAGATACATTCCGGAAACATTAAAGAAATTATATTTATATGATGATGAACATAAGGGAGAATTGATTACAACCTTGCAGATGTATCTTAGAAATAACCAAAGCATCAAAAAAACTGCAGACGCAATGTTTGTTCATTATAGAACGATATCTTACAGGCTTGAAAAAATAAAACAAATTTCCGGAATAAATTTTGACGATGCAAATGAAGTACTGGCAGTCAGTAATGGTCTGATTATTTATAAAATGTTAAAAGAAATAGAATAGAAAAAGAAAGAGAAATCGTGTTGAGGCATGGTTTCTTTTTTTATCAATTTTGAAAATTATATAAATGTGGTGGAACATTTTTTACAAAAATTTCTCAAAAAGATTTCCGCTTTGTAACATTACTATTTTTAAAGAAAAGAATTATAATTTACTCGTTTAAACGGAAACCTTGAATATCTAAGTTTGAATATGGAAGCGTGAATGATGAAAAAACAGGTTGATATTGAGACAGAAAAAAAAGCAATACAGGAACCATCACTTGCACAGGATATCATTCAGTTGCTTTTGAAGATTGTGATTATTATTTTTGCAATCATTCTTATTTTTACACTCCTGTATGGAATTGCAAGAATCAATGATGTATCCATGAAACCGGCAATCAAAGATGGAGATCTGGTCATGTATTACAGGCTGGATAAGAGATTTGTATCTGGTGATGTGGCAGTATTTGAAGATAATGGAAGGAATACAACAGGTAGAGTTGTTGCAGTTGCAGGGGACACCGTAGATATTACGAAAGATGGACTGAAGATAAATGGTGCAGACCAAGTATCACAGGATATCTATTTTGATACCACTCAATTTAAAGATGGAGTGGATTTCCCGATAACAGTCGGAGAAGGTCAGGTATTTATACTTGGCGATAACAGACCGCAGGCATCGGACAGCCGAACATTTGGCTGCATTGATTTGAATGATGTCAAAGGAAAAGTTATAGCGGTTATTCGGACCAGAGGAATCTAATCCCCTCCTCCGTTAATCAAATAAAAAACAATATTATTATCTACAAGGGAGGAATCACTATGGGCATGAATAAAATGTTCAAAAAAGTGCTCGCAGTTGTTGCTGCTGGTGCCATGACGATGGGAATGGCAATGCCAACATTTGCGGCAGATGCGGGCAAGACAACGGAGGCATGGATTACTAAGACCTACAATACAGAGGTCGGAAAGGCTGAGAAGTTTAGCTTTACAGCAGAGCAGGTCAAGACAGGAACTGGTATAATTACAACAGATGCAGCGGTTACTATGCCGGAGATATCATTTATCGATACTGAAATAGGAACAACTTCTAAGAGAGGTCAGATTACATTTCCGACATATACAGAAGCAGGAAAGTATGAGTATACTGTAACAGAGACACAGACAGTAGATCCAGCAGTAGTCAACGGTGAGCATGAAAAAATGATCATGTCACAGGCTGAGTATACAATGGATGTATATGTTACAGATGGTGCAACTGGTACAGAAATTTCTAATATCGTTGTAAATAAAGTGAAAGATGATGCAGGTCAGACAGTAACTGGTAAAGGTAAAGTAGATATTGGAAATACCGATACTAATAGTTTCAACTTTACTAACACTTATGTACAGGAAGCTGGTACAGGTACAAAACCTACAGATCCTGATCCGACATATAATGAGAATGGCTCTTTGAAGGTATCTAAAGCAGTTGTTAATGCAAATGGTACAGCAACAACTTCTGACGATGAGTTCGCTTTCACAGCAACATTTGCATTCCCGACTGGAACAGATGCAAACACACTTGGCGGAATCAAAGATGCTAATGGAAGTCCTGTTCGGCTTGCTGAAGGCGGAACATACACATTCAAGCTGAAAGCAAATGGAAACATGAAGTTTACTGGTGTTCCAGTAGGAACAACAATTACTGTAAAAGAGTCTGCAGCTAAAAACTATAAAGGTAGTGCAGAGATTACTATCAATGGTGCTCAGTTAACTCCTGTTAGTGCTACAAGATATAATGCAGAACTTACAGCGGTAAATAATGAAAAATTAGGTCAGAAGCAGAATACCGTTGATGTAACCAATACATACAACGATGTACCTGTAACTGGTATCATCATGAACACTCTTCCATACGTTCTGATGATTGCACTTTGCGGTGTAGCATTGATTGCTTTTGTAGGATTCAAACGCAGAAGATTACAGAAATAATTTTATAAATGAACTGGGAAAGGGGATGTGTGCGGCGTTGATCCGCCGCATTCCCTTTTTCCAAATCAAGAAGAAAAGCAGGAATATTTCATATGAAAAAAATAGCAAAGTTCATAGTGAAGGGAATCGATCATATGGTAAATCTGATAGCATTGTTGCTGGTTCTTATGACAATGTTCCTGTCATGCTATATGTTATGGGATTCAAACCAGGTTTATCAGGCGGCAGATGCGAAAAACTATGAAACCTATATTCCAACAGAAAAACATACAAAATCATTTGAAGAATTACAGAAAATTAATCCGGATGTGATTGGCTGGATCCGGGTGAACGATACCAATATCAATTATCCGCTGTTACAGACAGATGATGATGATACTTATATGAATACAGATGCAGAAGGAAAATATTCTTTAAGTGGAGCTATCTTTTTGCATTGTGGTAATAAGCCAGACTTTTCAGATTTTAACAATATTATTTATGGCCACCATATGGAAAAACACATGATGTTTGGAGATATCGGTGAATTTACAAAAGAACAGTATTTCAACGAACATCCATATGGAAATCTGTTCTTTGATGGTAAAAATCATGGAATCGAATTCTATGCATTGATGCAGGTAGATGCCTATAATGAAACGATTTTCAATGTGTGCCCAGACACATCAGAGGCAAAGCAAGCGTATCTGCTGGAAATAATAGACAATGCTTTATATAAACGAGAGTTAAACATTACAGAAGATGATCATCTGGTTTTGCTGACCACATGTACATCTGATATGACAAATGGAAGAAATGTATTAGTGGGAAGGCTGACAGACCAGGTTTATCCGGAAAAAGAAAAAGCAAAGAATCTTGGCACGGGAATTGATCAATTAAAAGATATGATTACGAATGTTCCGGTTATCATTTGGATGATTCTGATTATTATAGTCTTACTACTGTTGAATAGACAAATAGGAAAGAAGGGAAGGAAAAAACATGAAAAGAATTGAGTTAAAAAAAGTCAGCATTGTGTTCCTGACCATGCTTCTTTTCCTGAGCATACAGATACCAGCCTTTGCAGCTGATACTGATACTACAGTGAAAATACCAGTGGAACAGGTATTTGACAGCAAAAATACGGATGTTTCGGATGAATTTATGTATGCTTTGCTAACAGATCAGTCAGATGCACCAATGCCTGATGGCAGCAGCAATCGGCGATATGTCTGGAACATGAAAGGCAATATAGCTACGGAAATTACCATGAATATCAGAAATGCAGGTCAGTATCATTACAAAATCAGTCAGATAACAGAGAAGAAAGAAAATTATAGCTATGATGAGAGAAACTATGATATTACAGTGGAAGCATTTTATAATGCAGATAATCAGTTGAAAGTAATAACGGTGGTTGAAAACCAGGATGGAGAGAAAGTTTCAGGAATTTCTTTTAAAAATAGTTATACTTGGCAGGGAAAAGATAAATCTGGACCATCATTGATATCAAAAATCAGTAAGAGCAATAGTGTAAAGACTGGAGATGATAGTCCTATCATGGGATATTTTACATTATTACTGGGTTCATTGGTTTGCCTGATTGCTTTGATCAGAGAAAACCAGAGAAAGAAGAAGGGAGATGCACAAAATGAGGCACAATAAGTGGAATAAATGCTTGAAAATTGCATGTTCCTGGATTTTGATTTTTTCTATGTGCTTTTTATCTCTGAATACGGTAAATGCATCAGCTGAAGATACAACTGCTTTTGAATCAGAAAGTGAAACCGGAGATACCGAAGCATTTACAAGTGATACAGAAATAGAATCAGAGCCATCTACAGATCAGTTTACTTCTGAAAGTGAAGAAACAAAACAGGAAACGGAGAAACAAATTCCGGACAGTATCGAGGTGGAACAGCTGAATGCTGAAATTCAAAATAGAGTTGCGAATGGTGAAGTGCCATCAACAGATCGAGTAAAGTATGTAGATGAAGATGGAAAAACGATTGAGGGAGCACCGACAACCATTGAGCTTGGAAAAATTTCTGATCATACAGAAATAACCATAGCTGATAAAAATTATGAATTTAAGAATGCCAAAGTAAGTGATGAAGACTGTGTATTTATCGGACAGTATGAAAATTATATTTATTATAGTACAGATGGCAATATTGCAAAGAAGCTAACAGATGAACAGTTGCTTGTAATGACTTACTCCGAGAGTAAAAATTCTGTTAATGAAGAAATCGAACAAGTAGCTACAGAAGATACGAATAAATCGGAAGAATCGACGGAACAGATTATTGATAATGAAGGAGGAACTGAGCAGCCAGAAGAACTGAACGTCCCAGAGAGCATATCTGTACAGAGCCTGGATGAAGCATTACAGATTAGTGTCGCAAATGGTGATGAAAATGCAACATCTACAGATCGGGTAGAATATGTAGATGTCAATGGAAACTCAATTGCAGGAGCACCTTCTGTCATTCAATTTGGAGCAATTGCGGATCATAAAGATCTATCTATAGAAGGCAGACATTTCGAGTTTAAGAGTGCAAAAGTAGATGGAAAAAACTGTGTATACATCGGAAAGTATAATGACACCATTTACTATAGTACGGATGGTGTGATTGCAATTAAAATGGATGATACTCAGAATCTAACGATGATGTATCAGGAGTATTACCTGGTCAGCATAAAGGAAGTAATTCCTGATAGTTGTACACCTGGTACAATCACCAAAAAAAATGGCAGCCTTGATGCGCCGCTTGATATATCGAATCAGATTCGTGTAAATGCGGGAGAAAACTTTATAATTTCAGTAACTCCTGGCACAGACACAGCAAAAACAAATGATCCTAGAGCGAAAAGATTTATAATCGAATCCGTTGTTTCTCAAGATGGTGCGACAATTACGAAGGAAAATGGAAATGAAAACAAAGCTACCTATTCCATTAACTTTGTAAAAGACGATACGATTACAATTACTTATAAGGAACAAAGTGTTTACAGAATATTCATTAATACAAAAGATATTAATGGGGAAGAATACATTAATATTGAGCACAGTGTAGCCAAGGGCTGGAAGTATTTGAAAGATCAGGACAAAATCATGTGGACTTTTACACCAGATGATGTTTATGGAATTTCAGGCTACAACTTAGATATTCCTGCTTTTCATACGAAGAGAGGCTACCGTGTAATACATATGGTGGTGAATGGTACTTCCATTCAAGCCTCTTCTGAGAGCGGAGAGAGTGAGGTGCCAATAAAAAAAGGCGATAGTGTTTCATCGGATCCAGGTAAATTAAGTTTAATTACCCAGATGACAGATAGCTACACAACTACTAGAGATGAGGAAAAAAATTGTTCTTATGAATATAAGATGGATTTGAAGGTCCGAACCGGTAAATTTGAGGATTATAATTTTACCTTAGTACCATACAAAGAAGAACGCGGAAAGCAGGCTGTGACAGTAAGGCTATATACGAATCAATCCCGAAGCGGCGAAGGTTTGGACGTAGTCATGTGGGACTATGAGAAACAAGAATTGGTTCCTGTAAAAGATAATCAAACCATAGAGATGGATCCTGTAGAATATCAAAGAAGACAAACAAGACAGGTACGAATTTTCTTTGCCAAGCCAAAAGCTGGGTATGAGTTTGTAAATGGACTTCAGAGTGCTGTTGGTGTGATGTATGGACAGCCCCACGGTGACAATCCTCTTGGAGATGGAAAAATGAATGATGCTAATGCTGGTACCATAGATGCAATGACAGCTACGTCACTTATAAGAGGGGATAATCCATTTAAAATATATAATGATCAATGGCAGGCTGCACAAAAAGCTGCGAAGGAAAAAGGTTATACCAGATATTTAGCGTGGGGAGGGGCAAGACCTTTACTATCAGATAATGGCTGGCGTTTATATTCTGCCTCTTTCATGGTTGCATCCAGCAGCCTATATGTACATTATAATTCCGGTGCCGGTATGGGAGTACTTCCTAAAAGTGCAGATGTGAAGAACATTCCGGATAATCCGGAGACAAGAAGTTATTACAAAACTCCTATGCATTCTTATGGAAAGGATCTGGAAACTGGAAAGGGAACAAGAGCTATCGGTACTACCTTTATTATGGGTGAAGGTTGGGCAGAACCCACTTGTGAAGGCTATGAATTTATAGGATGGAAGCTGAAAAACAAAGATGGTGAGTTAAGTCAAAAGACATATAGTAACGGTGAACTCTTTACGATTTCTGATGAGAATTACGGATATGCAAATAATACGAATCTGCCTGTATTTGCATCTAACAATTTTACAGGTTATCAGATTGTAGCCCAGTGGAAGAAAATTGATACGAAAAAGGTAGAAGTGAATCATTGGCTTAAGGTACCGGGTAGTACAGAAAAATTGGGAAAGAAAACTTCAGGAATCATTTCCTTTGCAACAGAAAATGAGAGTGTTAATGCGTACGCAAAACCAGAAGCAAACGGAACATTGCAAGGTTATGTTTTTGATACTGAAGATTCTCGGAACGAATTAGAAAAAGAAGTAAAAAATGATTCGTCTTCTGATACAATTACACTTAATCTGTATTATAAACCAACTGTTTTAAAGGTAAGAAAAACCGTAACCGGATACAATATGGAACCGAATAGATCGTATGAGTTTACAATAAAAGCCGTTCCACCATCAGGAACTGATGCAAGTACCGCTACTATAACGGATGGTCAGATTTTCATAAGAAAAGGAACTGATGATAAAGTACAGAATCTCACCTTTACAAATAATAAGGCTACGTTTAACCTGGCAAAAGATGAATTCGTAGACATTAGTTGTCTGCCAACAGGATGGACATATACAGTTACGGAAACTGATCCTGGAAAGAATTACAAGACAAGCTATAAATTGAATGATAGTGATGCAACTGATGAAAGAGCAGCAGAATTCAAAACTTCTACAACAGGAAATGATGAGGTTACGTTTACAAATGCATCTACAGTGGCACCTCCGGAAACAGGAAGAACCATTCATGATAGCGAATGGATTTTATTGCTGATTGTTATATTGGTTATAAGTGCAGGTGGCATGACATTTCTTAGAAAAATGAAAAAGCGTTATTAGACAAACAGGAAGAATTATGCTTGAAATGTGTGAGTGAAAAGTATGATTCTTCCTGTTTCAATCAATGAGTTTATGTACGGGACAAAGAAAAAAGAGCGAGGTGAGCACTTATGCAGCTTACAAATACAACGGATTATGCAATCAGGATTGTCTGTTATTTGGCAATAAAAAAGCGCAGGGTTACAACGGCAAAATTAGCTTCTGAATTAAAGATTCCGGAGAGCTATATTCCCAAAATCACAAAGCAGTTAAAAAAAGAGAAGATTATTTCAGCTTCTGAAGGTACCAGTGGAGGATATGCCATTGCCAAAAATCCAGAAAAGATTTCGTTATTTGATGTCATATCATGTATGGAATCAACAATGGCAATCAGTCGCTGTCTTGAAAAGGATGGATTTTGCTCCAGAAACTATACGGATTGCTGTAAAGTACATCAAGTCTTATTGGACTTACAGAACATTTACAATAACCGATTAGAAAATGTGAAAATCTCTGATATTATCAGACCGGGGAAAGATGAATATTTTGGGCGATTTTATATCATTCTGAAAGTTAATTTAGCGGAAAACAGTTATGAATGTATCTATTCTCATAACAGGGGGATTTATGATGATGTAAAAACTGCAGGAACATATGATGATTTTCTGAAAGTATATTGTGAAAAATATGTATGTGAAAAAGATTGTGAAAAACTGCAGGAATTTTTGAAAAGCGATTCGTTGACAGAGCATTTCAAAAAGGGCTGTTCAGAAGAAGATATCGTTTATCAAAGAAGAAGCGAGAAAAACTCAGAGACTTATGTTTGGATGGAAGTAAAAAGATTTGTGGATGAAAATGAGAAAACTGCTGTTATTACATTCCATAATGCAAAAGTTATCCCTAACACAATTGTAAATATGGAACGGGAATTAAGACAAAAAGCACAGGATGAGACAAAACAGTATTGGAAAATGGTTTCGCTTCTGGCTGCAGTGTTGAATCACAATAATCTTATAGAAACAGAACATCAGGATGATATCTGTTTTTATACAAAACAAGTGTATCTTCAACTTCAGAAAAACTATCCGGAGTATGGGATTACAGAGGAAGAAATAGAAAATGTCTCTCATCTGGCTCCAATTCATGATATTGGAAAAATCCGTGTGCCGATAGAGATATTGAACAAAAACGGTAAATTAACAGCTGATGAGATGGGAATTGTAAAGCAGCATCCTCTTACAGGGGCAGAGATGACATTGCGGTTTCCACGAGGAACTACGACAGAAAAACTCAATAAGTATAGCTATGAAATATGCAGATATCACCATGAAAGATATGATGGATCTGGTTACCCGGATGGACTAAAAGGTGATGAAATACCACTTTGTGCTCAGGTAGTAGGCCTTGTGGATGCTTATGATGCATTGGTCAGTGTACGCCCCTATAAAAGAAAATTAAAGCATGAAGAAGCCATAAGAATGATTGCCAACGGTGAATGTGGTGTATTTTCAAAAAAACTATTGCAGTGCTTTATAGCAGCGGCAATGCAATCGGATTGGGGAAAGCGAGTTGAGTAGATAAAAAGTGCGAATAGTACAAAAATATGGTGAAATTTATTGTAAATAATGGTACACAGATTTTATTTAAAAAGAAATGCAGGAATATACGCAGGAAAAGGTAGACCGTGCAGAACACATGGGAATAGCCATTCCAGCGGATGTAAAGGAACAGATTTTTGAATATGCGAATCTGATTGGTGAGGAAGAGAAAGCTAGAACTTTGGTAAGAAATCTGGCAAATGCAGTGAGACAGAAAGATCAAGAAGGTTCGATGCGCATTCCTATAAGTTAAGCAATCTGATTAATATTCACACCGATCTTATGAATTTCCTCGTATTGTTTCTTTAACAATAAATGTAGAGAGTATTCAGGGAAATGATTACAACACAAATTTAAAAGCAAAGTTAATCAGTGATGATTCTGTTGATATCTATGCACTAGGTGATAATATTACAAACATGACAGATTATGTAGAAGATTTAAGTGATCAGGAATGGTTGAAAAACGCAGTAGATGGAAGTTTGGATGATGTAACACTGGATGGAAAAGTTTATGGAATACCGGTTAGTGTAGAAGGATACGGATTAGTTTATAATAAAGAAATTTTTAAAGATGCGGGAATCGATGCCTCTACATTGACAAGCTATGATGCGATAGATAAGGCGTTTGCTGATCTTCAGAATCAGATTGATTCTGGAAAGTTAAAGGACAAGTATCCACAGCTTGAAGCTGTTGAAGAATATGCTGCAAAGGAAACTTGGATTCCAGGACTTCATACGTTGAATGCGCCTTTGGCATGTGAGTATTCAAGTGCAACAGAATTAAGAAATTCAGATCAACTTGGTTTGAAATATGCAGATTCATTAAAGGCTCTTCTTGATTTGGAAACAAAGTATACTACATCAAAAGATGATCTTTCCAAACTAAATGCAGTGGATTATTCAAGTGAAATCGGAGGAGGTCTTGCTATCGAACGAGTTGCGGTTGTACAGCAGGGAAATTGGATTGGACCAGAATTGAGTGGAATTGATGAAGAGGTGGCAAATAAAATGGGAATTCTTCCGATTCCGTTGAAAGGGGTAAAAGAAGATTGCATTCCTACAGGAATCTCCATTTATTGGTGTATAAACAGCCAGTCAGGTGATAAAGAAAAAGAAGCATCTAAAGAATTCTTAAAATGGCTGTTTCAGTCTGACGAAGGTAAACAGATCGTTGTAAATGACTTTGGTTTTGTTCCGGCATTCAACAATTATGATGATGTTGAAATCACAGATCCGTTGTCAAAAGAAGTAAAAAGATATATTGATGAAGGGAAGACACTTCCATGGGT
>OJAC01000973.1_pt1 | contig 17437 bp, 9 predicted proteins | sample 1588701 | NCBI WGS metagenome assembly OJAC01 (sample SAMN03283256) | human gut metagenome | biome: human-associated habitat; material: feces | host: Homo sapiens | place: USA | collected 2013 | reverse complement strand
CCTGCATTCTCATCACACTTTGTCGCAAAAGTTACACCCATGGACTTTAAAGTAGCTGAACCCACCGCATCGATTTTTTCCTGCACCTTGCTTCTTATCTGCTTTATCATGTTATCATCGAGCGCTACTCCCTGCGGGATAGCCGATGCATCCACATCCATCTGCTCACCCGACTGAAAAGCCTGATATGCCATGACAAGAGGAACCAAAAGCTCCTCATCCAGCTTATCAAGTGTGTCCGAATCAGCTGTCAGCTTGTATTTTGCCACACCGTCATCAGATTTTGAAGCATCCTCTGCCTCATAACAGTCCGTAAATTTTTCTTTCTCGTCAGACAGCATAAATGTCTGTGCCATCTGATAATCCTCCGATGTAATCTCCTTTGGCAGGACATGCTCAATGCCATGATCCTGGATACCCACATCAATGATGTCAGATGTGTACGCAGGCAAAGCCAGATCACAATAAGCCTGAGCAATGAGAAAAACAAAAATTAATATGATCCATCGCCAGTATGGAATCAGATTCTTGAAAATTTTACTCATAAATTTTTCCTTTCTTTCCGGTTAATTTATCCCCCATCCACGAATGCAAAAAATATCCGCAATCGTGCGCATACTATTTATTTTATCAATAAGCGCGGATAATTCAATAAAGAAAGTATAAAGAAACAGTAAAAAAACAGAGACTATATAAATTGTTTATATAAGTCTCTGTTTGATAAATTGTGCTTAATCGAAAAGTATGTGATAGCTAGGAGCCTTTGAAAACTAATCCAAATCTGCAAGACCTACACGCTGTATCTGGAAGGTCTTGTATGCCTTTGCTGTTGTAGTTTCTTTATCACCACCGCTCACCTGTGACTGGTAAATCTTACTATATCCTACGGCATAAATCTTTATAGAATTAGCTCCCTCCGGTAAAACACTCAATGGTACCTTTACCTTATATGTCTTGTTATTTTCAAAGAAGTCCCTTGGATCCTTATTTAATTGACTGTTTTCTTTACTGTTATTTATCTGTTCATTTTCTGTTCCATCATTATTCAGTGTATAGATATCCCAGTCCACCTTCTTTAAGTAAATCTTATCATTTCCGGTGCCAATCGTTTCATCATTTGGATTTTTTTGCGGATCCTCGATATAAAAATCCAAATAAACAACAGTTTTTTCATCAATCTGATTTCGCACAAGGTTTGAATCCTTTACCGTAAAATAAACATCCTGCGTACTGTCTGCACCATCTAGTCTGGCATCCGCTTTATTAGCTGCTTCTTCTTCAATGGCATCATCAATAGTTGCATATAATGTAGTTATGTCATTTGAATCAGTATCTGCATTCTCCTTAAGATAAATTGACGGCTCATGAACTGATGCACTATATGCAGCAATCATAGTGTTTATATAAAGTTTCAATTCATCCTCATTATTTGAGAAATCGGAATGTCCTACACCTGAGTATGTTACATTTCCCATTGTGTAAATATAATAATTATTTCTTACATCCTTTGGAGACTGGTCATAAACTCCATGGCCTGACAAGGTATACCATACAACAATATCACTCTCACCATCACCATCAGCATCCTGATTCATATCCAGCTGGTAGTACTGCTTATGAGTGGTAGCTATATTTATTTCGTCATCAATCTTAAAAGGATATGTGGTAATCTGTCCTGAATTAACCTTGACTGCCTTATTAGTCTTAGCTTCAACATCTTCATTACTTTCATAATTATTAAGCCCTGAATACAGCCTGTACTCGCCATGATTGTTACCATCATCTTTCCACTGAAAATTATTTAAATCCACATAAGTAAATCCCTGATTCTGTCTGACAATAACTGAATTATCGGATTTTGGCTCATATGCAATATCAGTGTTATTCTTTTCAGCGGTCTCTACAGCTTTTGTAAAATCCGAATCAGTACTCTTTAATGTATTGCCCTTCTTTAAATACTCATTTGACAGGATTCCATACCTGTCCAGTCCGACAGTATCACGAATTATAGAGTTAAACTTATATCCCCAGACATTATTATATGTAGTATCATTTTTATTATTACAATATGATGTTGTATCATGAGCAAACAGTACTGGTTTTCCTGACTGGATATAGGCTTTTATTTTATCGAGATGTTTATTTGTATTATCAATATCATAACAATCACCAAATCCAATAACAAGCATATCGTATGTCTGCAGCTTATTACATACCTCATCCATTTTATTTACGTCATCATAATAAACTGTTTCTATATCCAGGTCAAAATCCTTCACTTTATTAAGTAATTCATGAAACTTTGTATTGCCATTCTTCTGTGTCTGCATATCAAAATTTCCCTTAAAGTCCTGATTATGCTTCAAGTGTGAATTAATCTGAAGAATCTTGACTTTTGTAGGACTGCCTTTGGAATTTTTGACATACACATATCCGGATTTCTGATCATATCTGTAGCTATTTGTAGCCTGACTCACACGAAGCTGCCAAGGCATAACTCCTACAAATCCATTCGGCAAATCATAAACCAGTTTATAATTATAATTGCCTGCATTCAGACTATACATATATTTACCATCATCACCCATTACCGGATTCACAATAGTACCATCACAATATAATTTTATTTTATTTGCAGCTATTCCTTCATTGGTTGTCGAAAACTTACCATCAGAATTTGAATCCAAGAACAGCTGTGCATTAAAACTTGCTTTGGAATCAGCACCGCCTGCATTGTTTATTGAAAATTCCAATGTGATCTGATTATTACTAATCTCAACATAATCTGTATCTTTTACTTTTTCCTGCTCCTTGAGTACTATTTCAGGTTTTTCAGTAGTCAGGTAGGTAACAAGCTCCGCTGGCTCATTTGACTTATTTTTTAAGTTTCCATTGTTGTCCACTTCAAGAACATTGTCTTTACCTTTTGCATATTTTAAAAAATTAAAAATATTTGAACAGTTATCAATGTAATCCTCATTAATTCCACTTTCATACTTGCTATCCTTGCTGAAAAAGCCATCTGAAAAGACGACAGGAAAGCCCGCCTTTATATAATCCTCCAATTCTGAAACCTTCTGCTTAGTAATATCATTGCCTGAGCCTCTGTATGTGTTTGGAGCAGTTAAATAATCAGCATTATTTCCATTTCCTCTTGATGTAATCTGAGTATTAAGCGCCTCTCCATTATTTATATAATCAGTATCCAGCAATCCCGCATGACCATTCCTGAGCATATCATAATTCCAATAGTTTACCCTATAATTTGGATCTATAACAACAATGTCACCAACATTTGAATATTTAAGCCCATCCATGTTCCAATCATTATATACTGTATGACCATCTCTATAATTCAGATTATCGGCTACGAGTCCCATATATATCATGTCATAGTTATTAAGGTCCTCTATTCTTCCAATAAATTCTGCACTCGTAACCCTTGTTATCGTAACCTTTTTTTTCTCCGGGCATCTTGATCTAAGCCAATTTTTTAGCTTATCATAATTTAAAGCGTCAGACTCATTTTTTACAGTTCCGGGCTCTATATCCAGTATGTTCAGACTATCTGTCGGATTTATAATGTCTCTCTTATCAGCATACGATATGATATAGCTTAAAACTATCGCCTTTGAAATCTTCTTGTCATAATACGCATACTCGTCCTTTCCAAGAGTATCATTTTCTTTTTTCCTGCTTGTATTCTCTGAGTTGATGTACTCTGCTATCTCGTCAAAATTCTCATTTTTAGCTGCTTCGACAAATTTAGTTTCATCTTTATCTTCAATAAACGCAGAAGCAAAATCATCTCTTAAAACAAATGGTACATCCTTATCAGGATTATAGTTTCGTGGAATGACATATTCGTTGCCAATTACATAGCCATGTGTATGAGTTGAACTGTCAACTTGGTAATACGTTATGACATTGTTATCTTTCCAGCTAATAAAATTATCAGCTGAGTCCTTGGTAAAATTCAAGGAGCTGAAATTGTTACAGCTCAAAAGGCCTGCAAGCTTTTTAATGTTGCTATCATATTTAATGTTGCTATCATCCTTTGTACTTGGACACACAATACCATTATCCACTATAACAGGCATCATGATACCACTCTGGTGCACGCGCTGGACTATCTGCTTTACCTTGTCCCATGAAATGTCATTATCAGTATTATATGTTGCAGCATCGTTTCCTAAATCATTTGAAAGGACGGACTTTGAGCCTGAAAGATAGAGTAAATCAATTGTTGACACATCTATCTGCTCAAGCTCCTCTGGTGTGACTGTTTTTACCTTAAAGGTCATATTGGCAGTCTTATCATCATCACCAGTCTTGCCCTCCTGATTGAACACACCTGTTCTGAACCAGTTATTGTTCTTGAAACCACCCTTATAATATATGTGTGGAGTATTTACAGGATAATCAAGCGAGCCGTTTTTATCAGCCTCCATTATATAGTCACCTTTTCCCTTACCCATATAGGTGTATGTCTGGCTGTCCTTAACTATATCAAAATATCCGTCTGTATCAGTGAGGATTACCTTTCCTGTGTTACCTGCCGGCTGATTGTCCGGTGTGCCATCATCTATCTTCTCGTATGGATTCTGTGAGTCAAGCACTGCTCCATACTCGCCGGTCTCATCGTAATTAAACTCAATAGGTACCTTAGTATCCACCTCGTAGTAGGTCTCGTCATCAGTGATTTTACCTGCAGGCACATACTCCATCTCAACCGTGCAGTATGTATACTTCTCATAATCCGGCTTACTGCCATCAGGCAGACTTGCCATCCGGTCAGCTCTTGCAACAAATTCATATGGTGATGTGATATCTGAATTGTCTTTTCTGTAAATATATGCCTTTGGGTCATATTTTGCTATGTTTTGCATGCCCTCAGCAGAACCAATGGCATATGCGCTCTTTATAGAATAAACCACATGCTTGTCTGATGTGTCATCTGCTGTGCCTGTATCTGTCGTATTGTCTGTGCTGCTATCGATATTACCATCTGTACCGCTGTCTGTATTTCCATCAGCTTTCTGTGAATTATCAGTCTCTACCAGATACTTGGTATTTGTCATGCCATCCGGCAATTCGACTGCAGTAAATGCAACACTGTAGTAGCCTCTTTTTCCGGGTGCCTTAATTTGATTGCCATTTTCAGTCTCTGTATTAGAGCCATCTGCGGTACTTCCTGTACTGCCTGTATTACCGGTACTACCTGTATCCACAGATTCAGAGCCATCTTCTGTCTCATCCTCGCCCTGCATGAAAACATAATGGTCAACATTCTGTCTGTAATGACCTGTAGGCAGTCCATCTTCATTTACAGCAAGCTGGTAATCAGTGTTGAACTTGTAGTCACCCTTCTCCTGCTTTGTCATCTTGTAGCCTTCGGTGCCCTGATTTATTTTATCCATATCCACAAGGGCAAGCTCACTCCAGTCATTGCCCTGATTGACATAACTTTCCTCATACGGCTCATAGTAAAGGGGCTTTGTGTTGTCCTTTTCCTCTGTAGTAATAGGCGCAAGCTTTTCTTTCAGGCTTTTCATATAAGCAGCCCTATTCGTTGCACCTTTTCCCTCTGTGTCAGACATCTTTGACAGTGTACCAAACCAATTGTCAGGCTCCTGACCATCAATCAGATAGCCAATGGATGCCATTTTCTTGTCAGGCACCACCTCCACTATATTGAAGGGCTTGTCCTTGCCATGTGAGCTGACTATATCAGATATTCCATTGAACGCTACATTTGCATCGACCTTTGTTAGGCTGTCATTCAGCACAAAAGCTGCCACAACGAGACATCCTGTAAGTGTGAGCGATATTGGAACCACTATTTTTTTTCTTAATTTGCTCATTGCGATTGCTCCTTTGTAAAAAACTACTTTGTTTAATAATATGTGTAAAACGTAATTGTATTTGACTTAAATCCCGACTCTTCCTCAAGTCCAAGCCAGACGCTGATATTTAATTTTTCTCCGACAAAAAAATTTTTTCCGAGAGTGATATGCATTTTTTCATTTTGATTACCATCTACAATATGATAATTAAGATAGTTCCTATATTTAGGATCATCTTCATGACCTTCTGCTCCGGTTTCTCCGGCAATCTCCTTTGAACTAAACTTAAATATTCCATCAGGCTCACCATTGCCATCAGGACCATAAATCAGCTTACCATCATCGCCCATTTTAAAGGATATATCTCCCTTGTACTCGGTTGCACCCGTTGAGCTGACACTTTCTACCTCCATATGCCATACAAAATCCTTAATCTGATATTTGCCATTTAATGAAGATTTTTTTAACTCCCCTTCATCAATAAACAATTGATGCGTCTGTCCTAAATCGAAATGCTTATCTGCATCACAATGCAGAATATTGATTGGATGTGCTATGTTTACAGTTACCTTTGCCGTCAATGACGGATCGTCTATGGATGTTACGGTGATGACTAATTGATCTGTAGTTTCATCGCTCATCAGTTGTACATCATATACATCACCATTAGCATTAAAGTTTCCACCATTTTTGTTTCCTGAATGATCCCATGTTACGTTTTTTGAATCATACTTTCCACCAAGTATCTTATCAGTAAACTTTAAATTATTATTCGTTTTCTTCATCTCATAGTATACTGTTCCGTTGGTTACATCCTTGCCTTTGTAATATATCCTTATTCCTTTAGGTTCTGCCGGTGCCACATACTCCACATCTGCCCCAGTCGGCACCTTATTGCGCATAGTGAAGTTCTGTTTTGATGTATACTTCTTGTCCCCTGCCTTAAAGTCCACGACAATTCCGACAGAATTCTTGCTTTCTGCCTCGCTTAAATCAGGTGTAAAGCCTGTGACATTTTCTGCCATAAGAGATTCCTTGCCCTGACCATCCGCCTTCACCGCACCAGTTGCAGGATCCAGTGTATCCTTTCGCAGATAGATTTTGTGCTCTGATGGTCTGTATATGATATAGTATGTACAATCCTTGTTGTAAATAATCAGCTTGCTGTCGGATGATGTTTCTTCGGATGACGCTTCTTCCGCTGATGCAGTTGCAATATAACCGGCCTCAGGGGCTGCCGATGCCACCTCCACCGGCGCTGCCACTGTAGCAGGCTCATACTTAACGCCCTTTTGCGCATCAATTATCAGGTCTCCTATCTGATTCATGGTAAGCTGTGCCTCATACTGTAAATCTACGTCCTTTGAAGCGTACTTATACTGCTTCGTGCTCGTACCGATAAAGCCTGCAACAGCCAGGCCCAGTATTCCCATTATCGCCATGACAATGACAAGCTCAACAAGTGTAAAGCCACTGTTTTTCCTATTATTTGATTTGTTCATGCGCCTTAAAAGTTTCATGGTTCATCTTCCTCTCCGATTTCATCATACAACCTTATAACAGCCTTGCGTCAAAATAAAATATTCATCATTAAACTATGTAAATTACTCACATACCACCTTGCCGGTCTCCTTGTATATCGTGATAACCTTTTCGGTGCTGTTTTTTTGAATCCAGATACGGCTGCAGCACTTACCATTGGCATCAGGCTTTTGTGCACCTGAGCTTCTGTCAAACTGAAGCACTATACTGCCTGAACTGTTCAATTGTGTCTTATCACTATAATCATCCTTCATGGAATAATATACATCAATCCTGCTCTTTCCTATTTTGCTAGGAGCAGATACTGTACCATTTATGGTCGTCTTATAATAGTAGGCACCATCTGATGCATCCTTATATATCTCAAGAACTGCGCTGTCCTTTCCCATAGTGGTGACCCTTGTTTTATTAATTATCGATTCAATATTTCTGGCACACTGCTTCACCTCAACACCCATGACCGAGCGAATGGATATGGTTGCCGCACCTATAAGTACGACAGATATCGCTATCACTACTATAAGCTCTACCAGAGAGAAACCGCCATTATTCTTTTTTTCTGTTACAGACATATTGGATTCCTCCCTTGTATATATCGTCAAAATTTGCCAAATATAAATATTTCGCAGCTGTTTTGCGCCTTAAAAGCCGCTTGTTTTCTACTCCTTGGTCCAGTTCTGGTATGTAATGAGCGTAGCATAATCTATTTTTGTGTCCGCCTCTTTCTTATTTGAAAAAGAAGAAACATTACCCAGATAGTTGGCACCGTCCATGAACACATCATACAGGTGCAGTGCATCGTCTGCATCACTTACCTTTTCAAGAAGCAATGCCTTAAATACCTCCTGAGTACCATTATCAATCTCGCACTGGTCTTTGTTTACAATTATCCTGCCCTTTGCAACTATGGTACCTGTAAAGTCAGCATTCAGTGTCACATCTCCCGTAGCAACAATTATATCCACATTGTGTGATTTGTCATTTGCATCATAGGTGTAGTTACCGTTTTTGACAATTGCCTGGTATTTTTTTCCCTGATACTCAGTCTCAAATATATGTTTATTACCGGAATTTGGCACTATTTTCAGCAAATTGGTATTGTTAACTATATTTGTAAAAAGCGAAACACTTGCTGCATTTGTCGGTAAATCTGCATAATTTGTCAAAAGCTTTGAGTTTAGTGCAGTATACGTGTGCTGTAAGGCATCTGACTGTGCATCCATGTCCACACCATCAGCTATGCCCTTCAAAAGGCTTAAATTGCTGCCATCGTAGATGCTGTAATTGCCGGCAGTATAGATGCTTGCTGCCTCATTTACCTTTATGCTGTCAGTATAGAACTTAGTGTATCTATTGAGCTTGTCACTGTCTGCGCCAAAATAGTCTCTGTAATACTCAGCTGCCTTGTTCGTTGGCAGATTTACATAATAGTATACAAGTCCATCATCACTATTATCAGTAGAAGGAACAAAGACCTTCTTTATACAGTTGTCGATTGTCTTTTTCTCCGGCAGATATGCCGAGAGAGACTTACCTGTCTTTGTGCTGACCACATTAGCATTAACTTCAGTATACTTTGTCTGATCCTGTCCGGTTGCCGTGATATCCTTGTACTCCTTATAGGAAAGTGGATTCTTGTTGTAAAGCGATTTGGCATCCGCACCATCTCCACTTGTGCCTATGCACTCAGGCGGCACAAGGTATGCTATCTGGTCACCCTTTACAGAGATTGACTCACCCATGCCCACATTGCTGTTTTGTGTACCCACACTACTTGAGTTTACAATAGCCTGGGTATTGATATATGCGGTTCCTGCTAACATAAGCTCCCTGATATTTGACATATCAAGAGATGCCTCCCTGCCGTTTATGATAATAGCAGAGCTATCGCCTGCGACAGGATTTTCCTTGTCAGCACCTCCGTTGCCAAAGCCGACGTACTTCGCATTGTTATTCTTATTATTCTTGCCAAGTGTAACCTTTGAGCCTGTACCCTTTAAGGTCATGTCATCTGCCACATATGTCATGCCATCTAAATTGACTGTTGCACCATTTACATTTATGTTGCTTGTCCACAGCTGGCACTGTGAATCAACAGAAAGTGTACTGTTATTGTGTACCCCCGCCATATTCTTTTTTATTGTACCAGTATCTTTTCCGGCAAAGTCTCCCACCTCTATATCGCCCTCTGCAATCATATAGCTGGTATCCTTTACATCAAGTGTGGCATTGTTTGGAATGGTAACACTCGTAGTAGAAGTCCCTGTGCCTGCCGCATTTTCACAGCCGGCGTAGAGATTACCGGATAGATTCACTTTATTAAGTCCTGATATAATATCCAGTCCTTCATTTCCGACAAGAGAATATGTAAAAAGCTCCGGAACTCCTCCCGATGCTGTAAAGCTCATGGATGGAACTCCCAGAGAAATATCTGTTTCTATTATTGATTTAAATCCCTTTTCATCGGTATACTCTACCCTGATGCCATTAATGACTGCGCGGCTGTTGTATACCTTGAGCAGTCCATTTCCATTTTCATCGGCATTTACCGCCTTGACCACAGCGTGTGGCTTTGAGTTTTCGTCTGTGAGCTTACTATCCACATAGTCTTTAAGCTTTTCAGTTTTATAGTGCATACCGGTATTGTCAGACTCAAGACTTCCCTTTAAGCTCTTTAAATACTCCTGCGCAAATATACTCTGTCTGCCGGCCTCATTTATGCTGCTGTCAGAGTAATTCTCCATAACCTTTGTATATCCTGCTGAGTAAGCCTTGGAAATATCTCCCTGCAGACCGGTACATATCTGATCCAGCACACCCTCTGCCGAGTAAAAGTTGTCTGTATTTTTTTCGTCCGTCACCTTCATCTGGAGGTTCATAAGCGCTATCCACAGCACAGTCACAGCTAAAACAGCCACTATAGCCATTGCAACTACAACCATCACAAAGGAAGCACCACGGTTATCATTACGCTTCATAATTAATACCCCATGCTTCCGGTCATCGTAACAACCGGGTCTTTATCCTTAAATATATCATCCAGTGAAGCCTTGCTCTCGTATACAGCCACCTTCACATCATACAGCCTTTCAGATGCATTGCTTTTTGTCAGATTCTTTATATCGACAATTGCCTTTACATCATTCTGAATTACATTGTTATTAAAGCCATATATAGCTTGATCGGGCTGTAGTGGATTATCCGGTGCTCCCATATTTACATTCAGATTGGTGGCTATATGAGTATAAGCATGACCTGTACGATTTCCCGGCTCACTTACCTTCACATATGCCTTATATGTACTCTCCTTCGTGCTCAACTCTGACTGATCCGATATAGTCTTTTGCTTTACAATGTTTACCGTGCAGTCCAGCTTGTCCTTATTATTGATTATAATGACATCGTTGCAGGTATTGTAAAGTGTTCCTGTAGATGTGTACCATGGATTGTAAAACAGATAGACATTCCTTAGATTATGGTTCACAGTATCTGAAGAATTATCATAAATCACCATGGTATAATCATCCTTCAGTGCACTATTCGGATCCGGAAAAGTCTTTCTTACTCCATTCTTATTGATAGAATATGAATACGACACCGTAACCTTGGTAGCCTTATTACTCGAAGCTCCATACTTTTCTATATCTATGGTGATAGTTCTTTTGATATCCTGCTGAGTGATGCCGCCTACACCAGGCATATTATTAAATGCATACATAATATTTGTAGCAGAATACTTGTCTGCACTCATGCAGTCAAAATTTGCATCCATGGCCGACATATCCGCTACCTCGTCCATGTTGTACTTTTTAACCTTATTGTCCGACTCTGCGTCCGATTTTGCATCCACTGTCACAAGAGCATTGTATTTCTTTGTGCCTGACTGCACACCAGACATATAGAAATAATACTTGTGCGCATCCGACTCCCTGAAATTCCAAAGCGATGTATCGCTTATTTTGGCTGATGCATCAGTCTTGTGGATACAGCTAGTGATGACATCGTCCTTGTTTACAATCTCAGCACTGATATCCTCAAGCCTCTTTACATTATCAAACTTACCCGACTTCTTAAGAAGCTCACATGCACTGCTTCCATCTGATATATTAAAACCGTCCGCCACATCAAAGCCCTCCGACGGATAGTTAAACTGATATGCCAGTGTCTTCATGGAGTTCTTTTCAATACCCTCCATAATGTTTGTCGCCAGATGTGTAGCATTCATCTCGTTTTTAGCCTTTACATTGGTCTTTGTAGCTGTGACAAATGCATTCAAAAAAGGAAGCACGATTATTGCGAGAATAGCAATCGACACAATAATCTCCACAAGTGTTACTCCTCGATCATCGTTTTTTAGCTTTCTCAAATCTGCTTCCTCCCCTCTTGTATTTTGTTATCTCATAACTCAATAATCTAACATTTGATATTTATCACTTACGGTCTCAATAACCCGCTAATCTAATAATCTAATATTATAATAATCAGTTAGTTTGTTGTACCAAACAGATTATTTGTACCATGTGGTACTGCAGGTATGTATGGTGCCTCATATGGCTTATCAAGTCCATACAGGAAATATGAATCCACAAGCATCTCGCCTGTCAGCTTGCCTGTCGAATCATCAAAGCTCACATTGAGCGTGCTGATAGTTTTCTTCTGTGATGAACCAATCACCTCGCCGAGCATAGCCTTAAGCCCATGATACTCTGTCTTGAATGCCATAACTGTGCTGACATCATAAAGCTGATAGCCTGTAACCGTAGACTTTGCAGAGCCTGTTGATGTACTGCCATCAGCTGCACTGCCGTCGCCTGTCTGTGACTGAGAGCTGTTGCCATCAGCGGTCTGAGAGCTCTGCGAACTGTCTGCATTACTGCTCTCCGTGGTACTGCTGTCCGAACTGCTTCCTGACGAAGAATCTGTACCGGCTTCACCGGTCGGATTATTCACATCAATAGCTGTCGGTGAGCCGACTGTAAGCTCTGTAATATTTGTATTGGTAGATTTCTCGATAGCAACCGCATCCATGATGCCGTTTTCTATCTGTAAATATGAAGGGAAATTGTCATACACCTGCTGCATGGCATCAGACATATCCTTTGTCTTCTTTGTGTAGTCATCCGCCTTTGCCGCAAGTGCTGAAAGCTGATTGTACTGTGATTTCAGATTCATATTTTCGCTCTTGAGTGAATCCCTCTTATTGGACTGTGGAATAAAAATCAAAAAATATGTCAGTGCTAAAATGGCAACACTCGCTAATATAATAAGTAACTTTTTATCTCTCGTTGACATTCTAACACCCCCTACTGATTTGTACTGTCTGTATCTGATGATGAATTGCTATCCGTCTGTGCCTGTGATGACGCGTCCCCTGAGGTATCAGCTGACTCACTGCCCGTGCCATCCGACGATTCAGAAGCAGCACTGTCGTCTGCCTTTACATATGTGCAATCTACTGTGAACTGAACCTTTGAGGCACCGGTCTCATCAACCTCCTCTGTGATGGTTGACACATTGGATACCATGATACTCTCAAATGTACGAAGCTGTGCAATCACATCAGCCGCTATATCCTTGCTGCCTGTCTTTATGGTCATCGAAACACCATCAGTCGTAACAGACATATTCACAAGCTTGGCCTCTGACGGAAGCTTCTGCTCCAGCTCATCCACGAAGCCCGTTATCTCATCATTCTTGTTGGATGAGGCGCTCTCAAGAAGCTTAGTCCAGTCATAGTCCTTCTTGGTCTGGTTGTACACATCATATATATTCTGTGCATATGACAAATCAGAAACACGCGCTTTAAGCGTCATATTGTCTGAAGTTAAAACAAGATTTGAAAAAATGCTGTATGCCGTGATACCAACTGCAACTACCACACACAAGCCAAAAATGAGAAGCTGCACTGCAAAAGAAACAGGCTTTTCGGCTTCCTCCCCTGCCGGTACGGGAAGAGGCTTTCCATCAGGACCAACAGGTGGTTTTCCCTGCATCCCTGCCTGTGCGCCGCCGGATGGCATGGCACCTGCAGCTGTTCCTGCCATAATCGGAGCACCGATTCCCTTGTTTTTCTTACTGTCAAGTATATCAAGCGGGCTCAGTGAACATCCGACACAGTTGAAATACTCTGCCAGCTTTGCCTCTGCGAGGTTTATGCTCTTTGCCACATGTATACCGTCAAACTGCTGGAGCGGAACCACCTTGACATTCAGCTCATTGGTCAAAAGCTTTGAGAGTCCGCTGAAATCAGCACCTAAGCCAATGAGGAAAATTCTCTCGATAGGAGTATCTGAGTTTCTCGACTGATAATAGTCTATAACTCGTCCGAGACTGCTTATCAGATTGGAAAGTGAATATGATACATTCAGGCGAAGCTTCTTAAAGCGCTCAGAATCAATCTCATGCCCCATAGGATCCATGCCGCCGCCCGCCGGCTCATCAGGTACTGTGCCATCAGGCCTTATTGCAAGGCAGGTCTTTCTGCGTGCCACATCAACTGCATCGGTAAATGACAGATACTCTCCAAAAAGCTCACTATCCTGAATCGCCTCAATAGCATCAGCAAGTCCATGGTTGACATTGCGCTGCAGCTTTACCATGCTTCCATCCATTACAGTCAGTGTGGTAGAAACCTCATCCACCTTGACAGTCACCTTCACATCTCCGGGAATCTCTCTTCTCATGAGCTGCTTGATGGCATTTCCACTATAGTCAAGTGCTACAAGCTGCAGCCTGCAATCAGCTGCAAGAGCACCATACGACAAAATAAGATCATTAGGCACAGCAATAACCGAAAGACGTAATTTCTTTTCTTCCGGTCTGTCAATCTTCTCTATAATCTGATGTACCAGCTTGTACTGGCTCAAATCCACCGGAAAATAATCCGATGCATTCATTGCAATCATTTCCTTAAGCTGTTTTTCCTTAACAAGCGGAAGCTCAATATCTCTGCTTGCTATACGCGCTGAATTTAAAACAAAAACAGCTTTTTTGGTGGAAATCTTCTTTTCCTTCAGCTTACTGTATAAGATAGAACGAAACATCCCATCCGGCTGTACCACTCCATCATCAATCATCCCCGGTGGTGTCGGAAAGCCGAACATATTGTAAATCTTGGAATTTTTTGCTTTGTAATCAATCTCAACTACTCTGGTAAGGTTCTCCCCTATTTCAATACCGAGTACCCTATTTGCCATAACCTAGTCCTCCGTGTTTATCTTTGTTTTACACTGTATACATCTGTAAAACATTCGTAACTGTTCAGTTACAAACATTCTATATATATATTTCGGCATATCTGTGTTTTCTCTGCTTTTGTCTCACTGCTTGTCGTACTACCTGTTTTATATTAAGTACGCTATATTATAACACGTTTTTCAAAAGCCTGCGAGTGTCAAATATGCCGATATCATTTTCTCACCCCATAGCATCGAAATAAATATTCCGGCTGCCAAGTACGGTCCCATCGCAAGCCTGTTGTCTGCGTTTGTCACTTTCATACGAATCAGATGTATCACGGAACCGATGATGCATCCTAATAAAAATGCTAATGTAATATTCTGCCAGCCTATCGCAAGGCCTGCACATGCCATGAGCTTGACGTCTCCGCCACCTATGGCTCTTCCTCCACTTACAAGAAGAAGGATCTCAAGGAATAAACTGACGCAAAAGAATCCTATCACATATTCAGACCAGTTATCATGGTCTAAAAACACATGCAGGATTCCAAGCACCAGTATAAATATATTGATTCCGAATGGAATTTCATATGTTCTCCAGTCTATCACACTCAGGACTATGAGTGCAGATGTAAGAAAGCAGTAGATGATACTCGTAAGCTCAAGTCCATTTACTGCAAATACTACTATGTATAATATACCGTTTAACGCCTCAATAATAGGGTATTGAGGTGATATCGGTTCTTTGCACTTGCGGCATCTGCCACGAAGAAACAGCCAGCTGAAAACCGGCACCATATCGTACCACGCGAGCTGATACCCGCATCTCATGCAGTGGGACCTTTCGGTCACCACTGTCTCATGCTGCGGTATGCGGTAAATACAGACATTTAGAAAGCTGCCTATAACTATACCGAATGCAAATATTAAGATGTAGATAGATATCAGTTCTGTGGTCATGGTTGGTGGTCCTTTTAGTAATTATTCAGCTATATCTTTTTATTTACTTATTGAAAATACTTCATTCATATCCTTCTTAGGATTTTTTGTATTTGTAGTTGCAGTAGCAGTTGTTGACCACGCGCCTGTTCCCGGATCTAATGTATATGTTATTGTTGGCCATCCACTAGACTTTAATGCAGCACTTGAAGTAGATGGTGTGACCGTACCTGAGCTTGCAGTAATTGTAGTAGTTGCTTTTTTGCCACTAATTGCAATAGTTACAGAAGTAACATTCTCATTATCTGAAATATCAGTTTCTACCGAAGACTTAAGTTGCTGTACACTCTGCATATCTGTTGACTGTCTAGACTTCTCAACATACTTGATAAACTGTGGAGCAAGTACACCTACAAGCACTGCCATGATGGCGATTACAACAATAAGCTCTACGAGAGAGAAACCTTTGTTGTTCTTCTGTTTCTTTCCTAACTTTTTAAATACATTCTTTACCATAGTTCTTTTCTCCTTTTCATTATAACATGGTTTTTTGTGCAAAGAGCTGTGCCCTATCAGCATCTCTTTGGTTTTTATGTGCTCATTGTACCATAAATCAAAGCATAATGCAAGTTATTTTCTAGTACAATAGCACTATTGGCGCACAACTTTTTTCGCTTTCTTTAGCAATTTCAACCAAATTTCATCCGTTTTATTGCATTTAAATCATATTTTTTCAAAAAAATTATATTTCAGGCTGTATTTTGGCACAGTGTGAGGGGCTTCATCACATGTGACCGGCTAACGCATACACTCTCGTGAGAGCTACGCTACACTGCCAAGATACTGTAGGAATTATGCCTTTAGATTTTCTATACTTGACGAAACCGTCGAAACGCGCCGTCCGTGGCGCGATTCTCCTTGCCCATTACTGCTCACACCATCAGTGTGACCAGTAACGATTACAGCCCATTAAAAGTGCCTCTACGAGGCAGGGGCTGTAATCTGACAATAGTTGATTTATTGGCGCATAGCTTGACAGCGTGGTGTCAAGCTTGCGTTTGAACAGCAACGATATATTACATCCCAGTGGCAGTTCATTTCTGTGTTTCATGCGCATAATTCAACAGTATCTAAGCAGCTTCGCTATTCGCTCACCCGAGAGTATATTTGCCAGCCGTTTGTAGAGAATGAAGCCCCATCCTACTGTCAGCAAAAGAGGAAGCAACCTCCGAGTTCTCGCCCAAAGATTGATTCCTCTAATTTACATTTCACTACAATATTAGCTCACAAGCCATTTTTTTACAGTTTCCTCATCAAAATCCACACATTCAGCTATATCTTCTATTGAGTGACCTTTTTTCTGAAGTTTCAAAGCTGTTATTTTTGCCTGACGAATTCTGCCTTCTTCTCTGCCTAATTCTCTGCCTTCATTTTTCTGTTCTTCCCACGCCTTGCACATATCAATCACCTCTTCTTTCTCATCTATGTCTATATTCGTTCCTGCAAACAGGTTGATTGCCTCGACTGTCTCTCTGTCCACATTGCTAAACTTCTCGTCATTCTGCAGCACTTCCTGCATTTTTTCCTTATCATAAGCATTCTGTAATACCTCGAAAAGCTGCCTGATTGAGGTTCTGAATCCTGTAAAGTCGGTTATCTCCCTCGGAGCCAGCAGGTTAATCCTATAATCCGGTATGAATGGCAGAAGCTCCTCGTCCACATCACCAAACATATCTGACAGCCTCCTTGGTCCATCCCATTCCTTTGTCCCGAGATACACTGTAATCGTAATTACTGGAATCAACTTATCCTCTTTCGTAAATCCCGAGAGAAATTCATCAGAAGTTGCGATATCCTTTTCCCTGCGGTGCTTTTTGGCTGTTTCCTTTACCTGATTGCCATATGCCATGACATCATAAAACATGTTTTTTA
>OJAC01000953.1_pt1 | contig 17806 bp, 20 predicted proteins | sample 1588701 | NCBI WGS metagenome assembly OJAC01 (sample SAMN03283256) | human gut metagenome | biome: human-associated habitat; material: feces | host: Homo sapiens | place: USA | collected 2013 | reverse complement strand
AAGACGCGAATGGTAAGCTCGTAGCTATCTACGCAAAAACACCTGAAGAACTATATAACAAAGAAACGCTTGCGTTGGAACAGATTGAGAATGCTACTTTTCATCGGAAAACGCCCACAGTTGCAGAGTATTGTGAAAAGTGGCTGCTGATGCAGTCGGTTCATGTACGAGCCACTACCTTGACGGATTACACCTCAAAGGTCAGGCGGCATATTATAGCGGAATTGGGAGATAAACGGATGGGAGAGGTTAGTCTGGATGATATTCAACTTGCCCTTGTTCCGGTTTCCAAGAAATCTGCATCGGTTTATAAATCTGTGGTGATCCTTTACAAGTCTATCTTTCGCGCAGCGATGGAAAGCAGGATCATTGACCATAACCCAACGATTTATCTGACAACAAAAGGTGGCGGTGTTCCTCAAGAGGAGCGTCAGGCTTTGACAGATGAACAGGTGGAGCGACTTTTGGATGCTATCCGAGATTTGCCGCCTTATGTCTTTGTCATGATCGGTTTGTATGCGGGTCTGCGCCGGGAAGAAATTCTTGCTCTGCAATGGGATTCAGTATATCTGGATACGGATACTCCATATCTGACGGTAAGGCGGGCATGGCATACAGAACACAACAGACCGGTGATTTCGGATGAATTGAAAACCAAGGCTGCGGAGAGAAATATCCCCCTTCCTGTTTGCTTGGCTGAGTGTTTGAAAGCAGCAAAGGAAACTTCGACTTCGGAGTACGTGGTTTCAAACCGGGATGGCGAACCGCTGTCCTACACGCAGTTTAAGCGACTTTGGCAGTATATTGTTACGAGGACGGTCAAGGAGCGGAGCTATTATCGGTATGAAGATGGAAAAAGAGTAAAGCATACTGTCACACCTGTCTTGGGAGAAAAGGCTGCTCATAACGGAAAAGTGGTTTACAGTCTGGACTTTGAAGTAACACCCCATCAGCTGCGGCATACTTACATTACCAATCTCATTCATGCATCGGTAGATCCCAAAACGGTTCAATACCTGGCAGGCCATGAAAGCAGCAAGATTACCATGGACATTTATGCAAAGGTTAAGTACAACAGACCAGATGAGCTGGTCAGATCAATGAACTGTGCGTTTGCAAGCTGGGATGCAGCACAGTAATAACAAATAGGAAATGAAGAAGGAGCGAGGCAAGGATGTCTCGCTCTTTGTTTTACCTCAGCCGTATCTTTGATTAAATCGGGGCTTTCTGATAAAAAGAGAGTGTAGATACGGAGACTACACATTATCAAGAAAGGACGATCAAAGATGGCAAAAAAGAAAACACAGATCCCGAAGTACGGGACCATTACATTGAAAGGAATCCAGTATTACAGAACCAGGATTACGGATGCAGATGGCAAAGGTGTCTGCGTCTACACTCAGAGGTTATACGAGGGATATGACAAACTATATCATCAAACCTCTGGGAGAGATGTATATGGAAGAAGTGACTGCTGACGATATTCGGCTGGCGCTTGTTCCATTGTCAAAGAAATCGGAAGGCTTATACAATAAGGTCAATATGCTACTCAAGTGCATTTTTTATGCGGCAGAGAGAAACCAAATTCTTGAACACAATCCCTGTGCGGGAATATCCGGTAAAGGCGGAAAACCGACAAAAAAGAAGGAGGCATTGACAGATCAGCAGGTAGCCGTGCTTCTGGATACAGTCAAGGGACTTCCTCCATATTTGTTTATTATGCTCGGTTTGTATTCCGGTCTGCGTCGGGAAGAAATTCTTGCACTGCAATGGGATTGTGTATTTCTGGACGAGGATACACCTTATCTATCGGTGAGGCGGGCATGGCGTACAGAGCATAACAGACCCGTGATTTCTACGGTGCTAAAGACTCCGGCGGCAAAAAGGGATATTCCGATACCGAAGTGTTTGGTGGATTGTCTGAGAGAAACGAAAGAAAATTCCATATCAGATTATGTGATTGCTGACAGCAAAGGGGAGCCGCTGGCTGCTTCGCAGTTTCAAAGAGTGTGGCAGTATGTCGTTGTCCGCTCCACTAAGCCCCGGAACTATTATAAGTATGTGAATGGGCAGAGCATCAAATACACGGTTACCCCAACGCTGGGCATGACCCAGAAAAATCAACCCAAAATCAGATATACGCTGGACTTTGATGTAACCCCGCATCAGCTGCGGCACACTTACATTACCAATCTTCTCTATGCTGGTGTTGATCCAAAGACCGTCCAATACCTTGCCGGACACGAAAACAGCAAAACAACTATGGACATCTATGCAAAAGTGAAGTACAATAAACTAGAGGAGCTGTTTGGGGTAGTAAATGGTGCGTTTCATCAGGCTATTGCTGAATGAAAAAATGCCGTTTTTTATGGTCCGCACACCGGATAACTGAGAGGCAGAAAGCCGGAAAATCCCGGAGTATCAAGGGAAAACAGCTCAAAAACTCGCGCAATACGGTCTCAAAGCAGCTCGTAGAGCACCACAGTTCTCAAAGAGATAATTATCTCGCAAGAGAATTACAATTCAAAGAGATCACAAACCTCAGAACTTCGGTTCTGGGGTTTTTCTTTACTCTTAAATCTTGATGAAATGTCTAGAAATGTGGTGAAACTTATTCGGTTTGCAATACGTTTGCAACAAAAATATCTAAAAATATAGGTAAGCGTTAAATATAGGACACTTTTCGGTGATAGACACTGTAGAGCGTAAACTTCTTTATGTTCTTTGTTCTAGGGCAAAAAAGAACTTGTATTTATTTAGTGAATATGGACGAACTACAAAGAATGGTTTGGAGTATTCCTCAACAGATGAACTATCATTAATTGCGGATATGATGTGAAATCGAAAATAAATGATAAAACTGAAAAGATACCTATGGGGCTGTCGCTTTGATATGCTCCCTCCTACTCGATTATTGTGACGGGCCAAAGTCCGAGTTTGCTCGGGATGGATGAAATGCTGCAAGAATGGAAAGGCTCAGACCAGTTTATTATTGTCAAGGGTACCTGGTTTGAAAAATTGATGGCGGAATAATAAGATGCTGTGATAGAATGAAGAAAATGATTGGATGTGCAAACTGGAAGTTTCGCATGAGATGTTAGAAGAAGTGATTACGGAATACTGTAATGCAATTTTCAGCAGTGGAGGGAAACTAAAGGATGAAGAATGAAATTGTATTATTTACAGATGGTGATGTTAATATAGAAGTTCAAATCAATCCTGAGCAGGAGACAGTTTGGCTGACGCAAAAACAAATGGAAGTGTTGTTTGATGTTAAGCACGCTACAGTAAGCGAACATATTTCAAATATTCTTGCTTCAGGAGAACTGGATGAGACTTCTGTCGGTTTTTCCGACAGAAGTACAGGGGGACGAAAACCCAAAATTTATAATTTGGATATGATTTTGTCTGTCGGATATCGAGTTAATTCTAAAAGAGGTATAGCTTTCAGAAAATGGGCAAATAATGTCCTTAAACAGTTTATTTTGCAAGGCTATGCAATCAATGAAAAGCGTCTTCAGGCGCTTAAGAAAACAGTTGATATTCAGTCAAGGATGCTTGCAGATGCACTTGATATAGAGGAGAAAGATGTGCTCAGAGCTGTGAATGAATACACAGATGCATTGATTCTTCTGGATCAATATGACCACCAGACATTAAGTAAACCAGAGGGAAGTACTCCAGTATACCGCATTACTTATGAAGAGTGTGTTCAGATGGTTGTAAAAGAATTGCCGCATCACTGTTCCTGGAATTTTTAGACAAGAACAATGCGTTTTTGATTTCCAAGGCAAGCCGTTACGACATTAAGGGAGGGATTTGCATGAAAAGAAATTACTGGGCGTTATTAGTTTTTGTGTTAATAATAGTATTGCAGTGGATCGGATTAGGATTTTACGGTCAAATAAGGTTTATTTTTTTGATAATTATATTAGTTCTAATTGTTTTATTGGCAATATTATTACGGAAATAGTAAAAGTGAGTAGCGAGGTGATTGTATGAAAAAGTTAATTGCATCAGTTTTGACATTAGCTTGTATTCTTACTTTGGTAAGGTGTGGAAAATCAGATAGTGGTGACTACCCTGCAACTATAATGGTAAATGGTACTAACTACTATTCCACTGATCATGCTGTTCCTGTTGAAGTGGACGAGAGTGTTATTCAATATACTACTTCTTATGCAGAAAACGGTATACCTCAAAAAGATGGCGAAGCCAATTTCAACAGAGATTTAGGAACACCTTATGCAGTTATTGAGGATGACAGGGTAGTTGTCCTTATAGATAACGAGTGGATAGAGTTCAAAGCGAAGTAAGATAACTTCAAGTCTGAGTTGGTTCATTTCATGCAAGGGACACCATATATCTATCAGGGCGAAGAACTTGGTATGACCAATACACATTTCACAACAATTGAGGAGTATCGTGATGTAGAAAGTCTCAACTATTATCAGATTCTTCTGGAAAACGGAAAAAGTGAAGAAGAAGCACTGCATATTTTGTCAGAACGCTCAAGAGATAACTCACGTACTCCGATGCAATGGTCAGCAGAGAAAAATGCCGGATTTTCACAGGCAGAACCATGGATTAAAGTTCAGAAAAATTACAAAACAATCAATACAGAAGTAGAAGAGAAACAGTCAGATTCTATCCTGAATTTCTATAAAAAATTGATTCAGTTAAGAAAAAAACTGCCGGTTATTGCAAATGGAACCATTCAGTTTTTAGATAAAGAAAGCGAAGGCGTGATCGGCTATGTAAGAGAATTAGAAGGAACAAAACTTGTTGTGCTGTGCAATTTATGTGAGGAAGAAAATAAAGTTGTATGGCAGAGTGAGTGGGATTCATATGAATTGTTGCTTGGGAATTACTCTGATGGAAAAGTAGATGGAACGTTGAGACCATACGAGTGCAAGGTGATGCGTTCCATCTAGAGAGTATAAATTATGTAGAGAAAGAATCGATTGAGGTTAGGATAAGAAATTCAACTTCAACTGAAATTAAACTGTATGAAGCGATTCCTGCGTGTTCTTCCCCTTGCAAAGAATAAATAACATGATTAAGAGAACAAGTGGAAAGATAAGACCTATCCCCATTCCAACACGGATATTATTATCAGAATTCTGGGTAACATAACCTACAATACCAGGTCCAATGCTGCCTCCCAAATCGCCGGCCATGGCGAGCAATGCAAACATTGCGGTTCCACCGGCCGGCATTTTTTTACCATATTTTCCAAGAATCAGGCGACTTATTCCCATTGTGCCATAGCCAATTCAGATGCTCTTGAGCAAATCATCAGGCAGATTGCCAGCCATTTCCAACTATTCATCCCGAACAGGAAGACAAGTCAACTAAAAGCTGTGTGAAGAAAAAGAATGTAGATATTAAAGCAATGTTACCCAATGAAATATCATAATCATTGTGAAACTTTAAAAATAACAGTGGAGCGAAAATTGCGGATATCGCCTGAGTGATCAATCCCAAATAACATGCCGCTTTTGTTTTTTTATAATTTGGCATAACAAGAAAATTCCTTTGTTTTTTTATACCGTATTATATATTAGATAACAAGAAAAAACATTGACTTATATTGCATAAATATTGTATTATATCGTAAATTTTAAATGTAGATTATTTTTGTAGAGCATTTAAAAAGAGTTATAAAATGACTCCAACAGAATATCGGAAAAGTAAAAATTCAACAGTACAATAAAGTTAGAACAGAAGAGGAGAATGACATTATGATAATTAGAAAATATACAGAAAAAGATATTTCCGAGATGGTTCACATCTGGAATGAAGTAGTAGAAGATGGTGAGGCATTTCCACAGGAAGAGTTCCTGGATGATAAGACAGGGGCAGAATTCTTTGCATCACAGACTTATTGTGGTGTTGCTGATAACGATGGGGAAATTGTAGGACTTTACATCTTGCATCCGAATAACATTGGCCGCTGTGGTCACCTTGCAAATGCAAGTTATGCAGTGGATTCAACTTGCCGTGGAAAGCATATCGGTGAGAAACTTGTAAGTGACTGCCTTGTACAGGCAAAGTTGCATGACTTTAAGATTTTACAGTTCAATGCAGTGGTAGAAAATAATGTTCACGCACGTCACTTGTACGAGAGATTAGGATTTGTGCAGATTGGAACTGTACCGAATGGATTCCGTATGAAGGATGGGACATATCAGAATATTTGTTTGTATTATAAGGAAGTGTAATAATAAACAAATATTGACAATATAAAGATACGAGGAAAATGAAATGAACATACAGATTTTTGGAACTAAGAAATGCAATGACACCAAGAAAGCAGAGCGGTTTTTCAAAGAACGTGGAATCAAATTTCAGTTCATTGATATGAAAGAAAAAGGTATGAGTAAGGGTGAATTCAATTCAGTAGCTCAGGTGAATGGTGGATTAGAAAATATGATCAACTGGGAAGGAAAAGACAAAGATCTTCTTGCTCTCATTAAGTATATTGCAGATGAAGATAAGCTTGAAAAGGTGTTTGAAAATCCGCAGGTAATAAAAACTCCGGTTGTCAGAAATGGAAAGCAATCCACACTTGGTTATCAGCCGGATGTCTGGAAAACGTGGAAATAAGAAAGGTAAAGGATAAATTATCATGATTTATATAGTAAAGAGAATCGATGAAGATTTAGATTTTGGTTGCGAAGAACGAGCTGAAGGAAGTCCAGTCATGGCAGTGGTTACACTTATAGATTCATCTAGAGAAGAATTGAGAGTGAAAGTAGAGGATGCCCTGCTTTATAAAAACAATATCAATGAAGGAGACAAGGTTTGTTTCGATAAAAATGATCCGGATTCTGTTATTAGCCATATATAGATGGAAAGTGTGGAAATGACGATGTAAATATTTGTTGATGCAGACGCCTGTCCAGTGGTTAGCATAGTTAAAAAATGCAAAAAAGCAGTTGCAGATCTGGGGCGTATTCTTTTAGTGCATAAGCATCAAAATAGTGTTATAATCACAAAAGCGCCTGGGAAAATGGACGCAGAAAATTATATTTATCACAAGGAGGCAATCACGATGGATTTCTACAAGAGAGCACTTGAATTAAAAGACGAAACAGTAGCAGACAGAAGATACATTCATCAGAATGCGGAGACAGGACTTGAGCTTCCGAAGACGAAAGCTTATGTGATGGATAAGTTGAAAGAGTATGGTCTGGATCCGGTTGAATGCGGAGAGGGAGTTACGGCAACGCTTGGAAATGGCGGTAGGGTTCTTCTCCTGCGTGCAGATATGGATGGACTTCCGATGCCGGAGAAAAGTGGTGAAGCATTTGCCTGTCCAACAGGAAAAACAGCACATACTTGTGGACATGATTTTCATGCAGCAATGCTTTTGAGTGCGGCAAGAATCTTAAAAGAACAGGAAAGCAAGTTGAAAGGAACTGTGAAATTCATGTTCCAGCCGGCGGAAGAGACATTTCAGGGAAGTAAGAATATGATTGAGCATGGGATTCTTGAGAATCCGAAGGTAGATGCAGCACTTGCGTATCATGTATCTCCGGGAAAGATGCCGGTCGGACTTTTTATGTATAATGATAAAGGCACAATGATGTATTCTGTTGATGGATTTAAAATCACGGTCAAAGGGAAAGGTTCTCACGGAGCCTATCCTCATGCGGGTGTGGATCCGATTAATATCGGAGTACACATTCATCTTGCATTGCAGGAGTTGATTGCAAGAGAGACTGACCCGGCGCACGCATGCGTTCTGACAATTGGACAGTTTAAGGCCGGCGAGGCGGCAAATATTATCCCAGAGACAGCAGTTCTTCAGGGAACGATCCGTACAAATAATACGAAAGAGCGCGAACTTCTTGTTCGTCGAATGAAAGAAGTGGCAGAGAAGACTGCAGCTGTGTATAATGGCAGTGTAGAAATCGAGATGATCTCCGAAGTCCCGCCGCTGATCTGCAATCCGGCATTGACGGACGAAATGATTGGATATATGAAAGAGATGGATATTCCGGGTCTTACTCCAGTTCCGGATGTGAGTGCAAGTGCATCGGAAGATTTTGCAGTGATCGCAGAGAAAGTTCCGAGTACATTTATGTATCTCTCAGCAGGTTATACGGATGAGCGGGGAACTTATCCGGCACACAATCCGAAGGTACAGTTTAATGAAGATGTCTGCCCGATCGGTGTGGCATGTCTGGCACAGTGTGCGGTGAAATGGCTGGAGAGTCATCAGGAATAAGAATACGATTGGAGAGCAATATGAGCATATTAAATGTAGAACACCTGACACATGGATTTGGAGACCGTGCAATCTTCAATGATGTGTCATTCCGACTTCTGAAAGGAGAGCATATTGGTCTTGTGGGGGCCAACGGAGAAGGAAAATCCACCTTTATGAGCATTGTTACAGGGAAAATGTTACCGGATGAAGGTAAGGTTGAGTGGTCAAAGAATGTGCATGCAGGTTATCTGGATCAGCATGCAGTTCTTGAGAAAGGAATGACGATCCGTCAGGCTCTGAAATCCGCATTTAATCCACTCCTTCAGAAGGAGCAGAGAATGAATGAAATCTGTGATATGCTTGGAACAGCAGATGAGGAAGAAATGAATGCGTTGATGGAAGAACTTGGTACGATCCAGGATGAACTGACACTGCATGATTTCTATACGATTGATGCGAAGGTAGAAGAGGTTGCGCGTGCACTTGGATTACTTGATCTTGGATTGGACAGAGATGTGACAGACTTAAGTGGTGGACAGAGAACGAAAGTGCTTCTTGCGAAACTTCTCCTTGAGAAGCCGGATATCCTGCTTCTTGACGAGCCGACAAACTATCTGGATGAGGAGCATATTGCATGGCTGAAGCGTTATCTTCTGGACTACGAGAATGCATTTATCCTTATTTCACATGATATTCCGTTCTTAAATGAAGTCGTGAATATTATTTATCATATGGAAAATCAGGAATTGAACCGTTATGTGGGCGATTATGATCATTTCCAGGAAGTTTATGCGGTGAAGAAAGCACAGTTGGAAGCGGCTTACCGGCGTCAGCAGCAGGAAATCAGCGAGCTGAAGGATTTCGTTGCAAGAAATAAAGCTCGTGTGTCTACAAGAAATATGGCGATGTCCCGTCAGAAAAAGCTGGATAAGATGGATGTGATCGAGCTTGCGGCAGAAAGACCAAAGCCGGAATTCCATTTCAAATATGGAAGAACTCCTGGTAAGATGCTTTTTGAGACGAAGGATCTTGTGACAGGATATGATGAACCATTATCTAAACCGTTGAATTTCTCTATGGAACGTGGACAGAAAATCGCACTTGTTGGAACAAATGGAATTGGAAAAACCACATTGCTAAAGAGTATTCTTGGATTGATTCCTTCTTTATCAGGAAGTGTTGAACTTGGTGATAACCTTGAACTTGGTTATTTTGAGCAGGAAGTAAAAGGAGAAAACCGTAATAGTTGTATTGAGGAACTGTGGCAGGAATTCCCTTCTTATACACAGTATCAGGTGCGTTCCGCGCTTGCAAAATGCGGACTTACAACGAAGCATATCGAAAGTCAGGTGCGTGTACTCAGCGGTGGAGAGCAGGCAAAGGTGCGTCTCTGTAAGTTGTTAAACAGAGATACGAATTTCCTTCTCCTTGACGAGCCGACGAATCATCTTGATGTGGATGCAAAGGACTCTCTCAAGCAGGCATTACAGGAGTACAAGGGAAGTATCCTTCTGATCTGCCACGAACCTGAATTTTATCAGGACGTGGTTGATGAAGTGTGGGATATGAGCCAGTGGACAACAAAAGTATTCTAAAAATTGCACAAATAGAGCTGCATGTGAATTATGCAATAATCACGAAAATGTTTGAAAATTTAAAAATCTCTTAAAATAATACTGAAAAAATGTTATACTACACACGTAGAGTCTGTTATAAAAAGGGCAGTACATTGTGGACAACAACAGTGTAAATAAAAAGAACAGGAGGTTTTGAAAATGCTCAGCAGAGGAGACGCAGTTGTATATAAGTGCAGAGGAGTGTACAAGGTAGAAGAAGTAGGAAAACTGGATTTTTCATTTGTGGATGGCAAGAAAGATTATTATACATTACAATCCATAGACAATCAGAGAGATAAGGCGTATGTTCCAATTGATGACGATAAGAACATCCGTCGTCCGGTAAGTGAGCAGAAAGCGAAGGAACTGCTGGATAATCTTGCAGAGGTTGGTATACTGAATGTAAAGAATGAAAAGTACAGAGAACAGGAATACAAGGATTGTATTTCAAGCTTCTGTCCTGAGAACTGGGTCAAAGTGCTGAAGACATTGTATAGCCGAACAAAACGAAGAGGCAGCATGACAAGCATGGATAAGAAATATCAGATGCTTCTGGAACATGCGCTTTCGAGTGAAATGAATTATGTTCTTGGAATTCCGGCAGGCGAGATGACAGAACTGATCAAAAAGAGTGAATAGTTACTAGAATTTAATAGAAAGAGGTCCAAAGCTACGGAAAATCAGGATTTTTCATTCAATAGCTGTCGGGCCTGGACTTGCGAAAAAAGCATGTGCATGATATACTTCTCCTGAATCTATTATTTTAGGAGAAGTTTTTCGTTTTTTTCTAGTAGATTGTCAAGAAAGCGAACGTACCGAAAGGAGAACAACAATGAAGATGCTGTCGATTGAGCAGGAACTTAAGAGTAACTCTTATCCAGGAAGAGGAATTATTATTGGTAAAAGCCCGGATGGAAAGAAGGCTGTCACTGCCTATTTTATTATGGGACGCAGTGAGAACAGTAGAAACCGTGTGTTTGTAGAGGACGGAGAGGGAATCCGTACACAGGCATTTGATCCATCGAAGCTTACAGACCCAAGTCTGATTATTTACGCACCGGTCAGAGTATTGGGGAATAAGACGATCGTAACAAACGGAGATCAGACAGATACGATTTATGAAGGAATGGATAAGCAGCTTACTTTTGAGCAGTCTCTTCGTTCTAGAGAATTCGAGCCGGATGGTCCGAACTACACACCACGTATTTCTGGTGTGATGCATATTGAGAATGGTAATTTCAATTATGCAATGTCAATCCTGAAGAGTAATAACGGAAACCCGGACAGTTGCAACAGATATACTTTTGCATACGAGAATCCGGTAGCCGGTGAAGCTCATTTTATTCACACTTATATGCATGATGGCAACCCGCTTCCAAGCTTTGAGGGAGAACCGAAGCTGGTAGAGGCGATGGACAACATGGAAGAGTTTGCAGACCTTTTGTGGAACAGCCTGAATGAGGAAAATAAAGTGTCATTATTTGTCCGTTACATTGATATCGAGACAGGTAACTATGAGACAAAGATCGTGAATAAGAACAAATAAGGAGCGTAAAGACAGATGAAAGAATTAGAATTGAAATACGGATGTAACCCGAACCAGAAACCTTCAAGAATTTACATGAACGACGACAGAGAGCTTCCAATCAAGGTGCTCAGCGGACGTCCTGGATATATTAACTTCCTGGATGCGTTCAATGGATGGCAGCTGGTATCAGAACTGAAGAAAGCAACAGGACTTCCGGCCGCAACTTCATTCAAGCATGTATCACCAGCCGGAGCAGCTGTTGGTCTTCCACTGTCAGAGACACTGGCGAAGATTTACTGGGTAGATGATCTTGGAGAGCTCTCTCCACTTGCATGTGCTTATGCAAGAGCGCGTGGCGCAGACCGTATGTCTTCTTTCGGTGACTTTATTTCTCTGTCTGACGTCTGTGACGTTGATACAGCGCGCCTGATCAAGAGAGAGGTATCTGATGGAGTGATCGCACCGGGATATGAGCCGGAAGCACTTGAACTTCTGAAACAGAAGAAAAAAGGAAATTACAATATTATTCAGATCGATCCGAATTATGTGCCGGCACCATTGGAGCACAAGGAAGTATTCGGAATTACATTTGAGCAGGGAAGAAATGAACTGAATATCGATAAAGATTTCTTCTCAAATGTTGTGACAGATGTGAAAGAAATCCCGGATGCAGCGAAGATCGATCTTGCTATTTCCATGATTACACTGAAATATACACAGTCTAACTCTGTGTGTTATGTAAAAGATGGACAGGCAATCGGAATCGGTGCCGGACAGCAGTCAAGAATCCACTGTACACGTCTTGCCGGACAGAAGGCAGATAACTGGTGGTTACGTCAGAATCCGAAAGTACTTGGACTTCAGTTCAAGGATGGAATCGGACGTGCAGACAGAGATAATGCGATCGATCTTTACATCGGAGAGGAATATATGGATGTTCTCGCAGATGGTGTCTGGGAGAATACATTTAAGGTAAAACCGGAAGTATTTACAAGAGAAGAGAAGAGAGCATGGCTGGACCAGCTGACAGGTGTTGCGCTTGGCTCTGATGCATTCTTCCCATTCGGTGATAATATTGAGCGTGCACATAAGAGTGGTGTAACTTATATTGCACAGCCAGGTGGATCTGTGCGTGATGATAATGTAATTGCTACATGTAACAAATACGGCATGGCAATGGCATTTACAGGAATCCGTCTGTTCCATCATTAGAAACTTAAGATAAGATGATAAAAGAACCGGGACTTTTGGTGAAGAACCGGCGGTATAGAAAGGCTGAAATATTATGGTGATAGAGACAAGAAGCCCGGAAGAGACATTTGCAGTCGGTAAAAGTCTTGGTGAAAAAGCATTCCCAGGTCAGGTGTTAACCCTGACCGGGGATCTTGGAGTTGGGAAAACGGTCTTTACTCAGGGACTCGCAGAAGGACTTGGGATTGAAGAACCGGTGAATAGTCCGACATTTACCATCGTTCAGGTTTATGAAGAAGGGCGTCTGCCCTTCTATCATTTTGATGTCTACAGAATCGGTGACATTGAAGAGATGGACGAGGTGGGATTTGAAGAATACGTGATGGGAGAAGGTGTCTCACTGATCGAGTGGGCGAATCTGATTGAAGAGATTCTTCCGGAACGTCGGACAAATATTCTGATCGAGAAGGATCTGACACAGGGATTTGATTATCGTCGGATCACAATCGAGGAACAATAATCGATAAAAAATTAGAAGAATGGAACAAAGAGAAGGCTGTTGATACAGAGAACATTCTTACAGCAGCTGACAGAGGAAGGAAGCAAGACCATGAGAGTATTGGCGATAGACAGCTCAGGACTGACAGCAACGGTTGCAGTCGTTGAGGATGAACAGACAATTGCGGAGTATACCGTGAATTATAAGAAGACACATTCGCAGACACTTCTGCCGATGATTGATGAGGTAAAGAAGATGATCGATCTGGATTTGTCCAGCATTGATGCCGTTGCTGTGTCAGGAGGACCGGGCTCTTTTACCGGGCTTAGAATCGGATCTGCTACTGCGAAAGGACTGGGACTTGCTCTTGGAAAACCTCTGATCCATGTTCCGACAGTGGATGCACTGGCCTATAATGTTTATGGATGTGGCGACTTGATCTGCCCGATCATGGATGCCAGAAGAAAACAGGTTTATACAGGATTGTATTCATTTTCACACGAAGTGAAAGATGGAACACATCTGACAGAGGCTGCATTTCATGTGGAAGAACAGCAGATGGCGATTGCAGTAGAAGAGTTGATCGGTAAGCTGAATGCGTATAAACGTCCGGTTGTATTTTTGGGAGACGGAGTACCGGTGTATCGTCAGATGCTTGAAGAGGGACTTGAAGTTCCGTATTCATTTGCCCCATCATACATGAACCGTCAGAGAGCGGCTGTAGTAGGAGCACTTGGTATTGCGTATTATTATGCAGGAAAATATGAGACAGCAGAGGCGCATAAGCCAGATTATCTGCGTGTGTCTCAGGCAGAGCGCGAACGTGCGCAGCGTGAAAAGGAAGCAAAGACAGAAGTGCGTGAGATGACGATTGAAGACGGTGCTGTAGTTGCTGAGATTGAGCACCAGTCATTTTCTGATGCCTGGAGCGAGAAGGCGATTCTAGAGACACTGGAACAGAACAATAGTGTCTGCTTTGTTGCGGAAAAAGCAGGGAAAAGAGTAGGATATCTGCTTGGCTATACTGCAGTTGATGAAGTGGAGATTGCAAGAATCGCAGTGATTGATGAGATGAAACGTCAGGGGGTTGGTCATGCATTAATGCTAGCTTTGAAGGCGTGGAGTAAAGAACATCAGATTGCAAAGGTTCTGCTGGATGTAAGAGAAAGTAATCAGGCGGCAGGAGCATTTTATGCGAGAGAAGGATTCGTAAACGATGGAGTCCGCAAAGCATTCTATCAGGATCCGAAGGAAGATGCAGTACTGATGAGTCTGGAAATAGATAAATAACCAGCAGTTTCCAGTGGAAATTGCGAAAACTGTTTTGTATAATTGAGGCGTAACAAAGGAAGAAAACAGGAATATTCCGTTTTTGTAAATTACAATGATGAGTAACAACATAATTGCTGCTCACAGGAGGAAAACGTATGCGCCAGTATCAGTTGAAAGAAACAAAAGAAATTACGAAAATTATTTGTAACCGGTGTGGAAAAGAAACAAAAGTTGTGAGTGGGATTCCGAAAAGAGAGATGCTTCATGTAGAGCATACCTGGGGCTATTTTTCTGGAAAAGATGGAGAAAGCTGCAGTTTTGATCTGTGCGAGGAGTGTTTTGATGAAATTACAAAGGGGTTCCTCATTCCAACCGAATGTAAAGATGAATGAAAGAGTCTGGTTTGCAGTTTCGGGCAAACCGTAATGGACTAGAAGATAGAGGAATATTATGTTAGATGTATGTTTGCTTGGAAGTGGTGGGATGATGCCGCTTCCTTATCGTTTCCTTACTTCCTTAATGACAAGGTTTAACGGAAGCAGTCTGATGATTGACTGCGGAGAAGGAACACAGGTAGCTGTAAAAGAGAAGGGCTGGAGTTTTAAACCAATCGATGTGATCTGTTTTACTCATTACCATGGGGATCATATCAGTGGACTTCCGGGTCTTCTACTTACAATGGGAAATGCAGACCGTAGGGAACCGTTGACACTGATCGGACCGAAAGGTCTTGAAAGGATTGTCAGTTGCCTGCGTGTAATTGCGCCGGAACTGCCATTTCCAATCATTTATCAGGAGATTCAGGGAGCGGAGCAGACATTTGAGTTAAATGGATACCGGTTGAAAGCATTTCGTGTGAATCATAATGTACTTTGCTATGGTTATACGATTGAAATTGACCGTGCCGGTAAGTTTGATGTGGAGCGTGCCCGTGCAAATGAGATTCCGCAGAAATACTGGAGTCGCTTACAGAACGGAGAAACTGTAGAAAGTGAAATGGGAATTTTGACACCGGATATGGTGCTCGGTCCACAGAGAAAAGGAATTAAGCTGACTTATACAACAGATACAAGGCCGACAGATTCGATTCGTGAGAATGCGAAAGATTCAGATCTTTTCATCTGTGAAGGCATGTATGGAGAGAAAGAGAAAGCAGCGAAGGCAGTAGAGTATAAGCATATGACATTTTATGAAGCGGCGGAACTGGCGAAAGAAGCGAATGTTGGCGAGATGTGGCTGACACATTATAGCCCGTCACTTACAAAGCCGGAACATTATATGAATGATGTGAAAAAGATATTCCCTCGGGCGAAAGCTGGAAAGGATGGAATGTCTGTTGATCTGATGTTTGAAGATTGAGAGGGATAGAAAATGAGTGAAAGCAAAGAGATTAATATACTGGCGATCGAAAGTTCCTGTGATGAGACAGCGGCAGCAGTAGTACGAAACGGGCGAGAAGTGCGTTCAAATATCATTTCTTCTCAGATTGATCTGCACAAATTATACGGTGGTGTTGTGCCGGAAATTGCATCAAGAAAGCATATTGAGAAGATTAATCAGGTGATTAAAGAGGCGCTTAGTGAAGCAGGGACAACATTAGATGAGATTGACGCAATCGGTGTAACTTATGGACCGGGGCTTGTAGGAGCCCTGCTTGTTGGCGTGGCTGAAGCAAAAGCAATCGCATGGGCGAAAGATATTCCACTGGTTGGAGTGCATCATATTGAGGGACATATTTCTGCAAATTATATCGAACATCCGGATCTTGAGCCACCGTTTGTGTGTCTTGTTGCATCCGGCGGACATACGCATCTTGTATGTGTGAAAGAATATGGAAAATATGAGATCCTCGGAAGAACCAGAGATGATGCAGCGGGTGAAGCTTATGATAAAGTGGCTCGTGCAATCGGGCTCGGTTATCCGGGCGGTCCAAAGATTGACCGTATTGCCAAAGAGGGGAATCCGGATGCAATCCAGTTCCCAAAGGCAAAGGTAAATGATGCAGAGTATGATTTTAGTTTCAGTGGACTGAAATCAGCGGTATTGAATTATATTAATGGCTGTAAGATGAAAGGTGAGACATTTGATCCTGCAGATCTTGCAGCATCTTTCCAGAAGGCAGTAGTAGAAGTTCTTGTGGGTAATTCAATGCGTGCAGTAGAAAAACTCGGCATGAAGAAATTTGCGATTGCGGGAGGAGTTGCGTCTAATTCAGCGCTTCGTGAAGCGATGGAAGAAGCTTGTGAGAAACGTGGAATGAAATTCTACCGTCCGTCACCGATTTACTGTACAGATAATGCGGCAATGATCGGAGCGGCGGCTTATTATGAATACCTTGCCGGAACTCGTTCGGGATGGGATTTGAATGCTGTGCCGAACCTGAAATTGGGTGAACGTTAAGATAGTTGATTTACGTGTCAGTTATTTGAATAACAAAGAGATATGAACAGGATTTTGTGATGAGTTGTGAATAACTTTGCAAAATCCTGTATTTAATGTGAATAACAGGAGAGAAAAATGGAGAAGAAATATTGTACAGCGGTTGTTCTTGCTGGCGGAAGTGGAAAAAGAATGGGGACAAAAGTTCATAAACAGTACTTGATGCTGAAAGGTTATCCTGTACTTTATTATTCTCTGAAAGCATTTCAGGATTCTGCGTGGATTGATGAGATCGTTCTTGTCAGTGGCGCAGGGGAAGAAGAATACTGCCAAAAGGAAATTGTAGAGAAATACAGTTTTTCTAAAGTGCATAAAATTGTAGCCGGAGGTGCAGAACGTTATAATTCTGTCTGGAATGGTCTGCAGCAGATCACAGAAAAAGACGGGTTCGTATATATTCATGACGGGGCAAGACCGTTTGTGGATGATGCGATGATTGAGCGTGCTTATCGATGTGTGGAAGAAACAAAAGCATGTGTTGCCGGTATGCCTGTAAAGGATACGATCAAAGTTGTAGATGAAAAGAATTATGTGAAAGGCACGCCGGAGAGAAAAACACTCTGGCTTGTTCAGACGCCACAGGTTTTTGACGTTCAGCTGATTAAAGAGGCTTATCAGAAATTAATCAACGAGAAAATTGAAAATGCGACAGATGATGCGATGGTAGTCGAGCAGATGATGGGACATACTGTTAAATTATATCCCGGAGCATATGAAAATATAAAAATCACAACACCGGAAGATCTTCTTGTGGCGGAAGCGTTTCTGTAGGAAGATGCAAGGAAATTCAAGAAAAGAGGGGGATTTTCCGATGTTGTAAAGTGTGGAAAAAGCCCCAAAAATCAAGGAAAACAAAGAAAGTTAAAAAAATGTGAAAAAAATGAAAAAAAGGTGTTGACATTTAGGTCCACCTTATGATAAGATTATCAGCGTCGCAAGTGAAACGACAACAACTTAATAAGAATTGCTAATCGGCAATGATTAGGTATTATGGAGAGGTATCGAAGTGGTCATAACGAGGCGGTCTTGAAAACCGTTTGTCC
>OJAC01000947.1_pt1 | contig 17869 bp, 21 predicted proteins | sample 1588701 | NCBI WGS metagenome assembly OJAC01 (sample SAMN03283256) | human gut metagenome | biome: human-associated habitat; material: feces | host: Homo sapiens | place: USA | collected 2013 | reverse complement strand
TTTATTTGGTTGGTTTCAACGTTGTCGAAACCCGCACTCTGGCTATGTTCATTTCGTTAAAAATGATTACCTTACATTGTTCAGTTTTCAAAGATCTGCTCGCTTAATCTTCATTGCACTTAACGCATTTCAGATTTGCGATTCAGTCACCGTCATCTCTGACATTTTTTATATTGTAACACCGTTGTTTTATTCTGTCAACAACTTTTTTACAAGTTATTTACGAGATTTAAACATTCAGGCTACTCACAACACTCAGTGTTGTTTGTCGTCTTCAACTGACGACTTGACCATCTTACCAAATTAATAAGGGGAACGTCAACCCCTAATTTAATTTTTTTCAGAAAATTTTAAAACAAGAATATAATAGCCGACACCTCACAGGCAATCGGCTATGTATTCTTAATTGTTTACTTTATTGCATTCTGTACATTGCTGTGAGTAAGAAACTATTTCTTCCCCCACACGAGGTAGAACAACTCTTCACCCATACTGCCTTCAGGAATTGTATCTACTGTATTATCAAAATAAAACTCATCCGCTGCATATGGTGTGCCATCAGCATGGAAAGTTTTTACATCTAAGGTTTGCATAGTGTAGTTAACACGATTTATACGAACCAACTCTAAATAATGTTCGCCATTGGTTTCATTTACACGAATCCACATGGTAGCTACCCGATCATCTTTTACAACCGAGCTATTATCGACCGAGTATTGCTCCCCATCAGTATTTTCACCCAAGTAGTACCAATCAGCTGCATTTACTTCAAATGTACCACCAAAAGTTAAAGCACCAAACACACCTAACGCAAGAACTGCACTTTTCCAAAGTTTCATACGCTCCACCTCTTTTTTCAAAATACTATACACTAACAAAAAATAGAAAATGATTCTCTACTAAATATAATATTATAAAAAATAAACTTTATCAACTAATTTTATAAATTTTATCTCAAAAAGTGATTAAACATAATGTGTAGTTATAAAAAAAGAAGCCATAACTGATATATAGCTTAATGCTTTATATAGTTACAGCCTCTTAATCCTGCTAATTGTTATGTTTCTTAATATTCAGCAATTATTTGCCAATATTATTTCTTTAAACCTAATTCTTCTTCCTGTACATTCATACGTTTAATTTCTTTTTCCAAAAGTTTGTCATATACCTTATTACCGGTATCAACTTCAACCTTTTCTTCTTCAGGGTGTTTTTCACCCAAATTCAAAGAATCTTTGATGGTATTAAGGCGTTCTGTTTCTTTTTCTAATAAGCGATCTTCTACTTTTTTTATGTCTGACATAAGAAATACCCCCATTTCTTAATAACACATACTCGCTACCATCATAATAACAACTTCTTCTATTTTTTTCAATATAAAAATTATTTTTTTATTTTTGCTTATGAATATCAGCTTACAACAATCTATTCATACTTCAATATTTTTTGTATGTATTCTTCCGTCAAAGAACTAAGTTACAACTCATTACATAAAAAAAACGCAACAATCAGTAATATAACTATTATCTAATGTTGCGGTTTATTGATTATGACTATTATATTTTTACGCCAAACGTTGATAAAAACGTTTCACATAGAAGTGATAAATTAGGAGCCCCACAATGGCGATGGCTGCATTAAGCTGATACATCAATTCAAAGCCGACCCAGCCGATGACTAAACTTAAAAGGGCTGAGCCTAAACCTACGCCAATGTCCAGCGATAAAAAGTACGTTGCATTAGCCGCACCGGCTCGTTCCGGAGCAGCCGCTTGAACACCCAATGTCTGAAAGGCCGGACTGATGGCACCGTAGCCAAGACCGATAATTGGCGCTGATGCTATAATCCACCACGGCGTAGTGGCCAAACTCAATATGATAATCCCGATACCATAAAGGAGAAAGCCCGGATAAATTAATATATTCGCGCCCAACTGGTCAAAAGCCCGCCCTACCCACGGACGAGTTACCACAATGGTTAAGGCATATAATACGAAAAAAATGCTGGCCATAGTACCCTGCCCCATCTCAGTAAGCATAATCGGCACAAATACCAATACACCGGAATAGGTGAAGCTGATAAAAACACCGATGATAGCCCATGGCAAGGTAGTGCGCTCAAAGAAACGATCAAAATTCCAAGGCCGTTTTTTAGCTAATTGCGGCAGAGCCAAAGACTCATCGAGCTGTTTACGATTAACCACATAAAAACTCAACAAAGCACAAAGACTTAAAAAGATAAAGTAGGCATTCTTATCCCATAAATCCAGAATAGTCAGCCCTAAAAACGGTCCGATAACCATGGCCACATTAACGAATACGGAAAAATAACCTATCCCTTCCCCTTTGCGATGCTTCGGCAATACCAAAACGGCCACTGCCGCTACCGCCGTCGTGCCGACAGCAAAAATCATACCGTGCAATAAGCGCAAAAAGAAGATTAAATCCATAGACTGTGTAAAGTTAAAGGCTATCATAATGAGCAGGAAAATACCGGTTGTGGCAAAGAGTACTTTACGTTTGTCAAAACCGTCTATAATTTCACCGGCAAAGGGCCGACAAAGAATTGTACCAATCTGGAAATACGTCATAGCCATACCGGCTTGGAAGGCCGTCCCGCCGTAGACCCCGGTAATAATTAAAGGCAAGCCCGCAATCAATATATATTGGCTCATATAGTAAAGACAACTGCTTAGGCCGCAACCGAGAAATTCCGCTGACCAAATTTTACCTTCTTCCGCTGCCTGCTGCTGATTCGATGACATCATATCCCCCATATCATGAGTACCCGCTGCATTAGTTTGATGAGTACTATTTTTTTGTCCGTCCTGACCCATAGACATCTCCTTCCTTTTTCGCTATCATCACACCATTATAGTTTTACCTGCTGAAAGATTATTAAAACTCTGTTCCAATAACAGGTTTATACTTTGGGCTGTATTTAATGAGTCCCATCATTTTGCGGTAACTCATAAAGTACAAATAAAACACAGTAGCCTCGAAAGACTACTGTGTTAATTATATTACTTATACGATTATACTACCGTTCGCATTATATAGCCACACTAATTTTATGTATTACCATTAATTAGCTTTAACGGCATTACGCATATCTTTTTTGTTGCTGCTCTTCCAAATAGCCCAAATAGAAGTAGCTACGCAAATGGAAGAGTACGCACCACTTACGAAACCGACAATCATACAGAGAGCGAAGTTTTTAGTTGTATCGCCACCGAAGAAGTAGAGTGAGCAACAAGCAAACAATACTGTTGTCAAAGTATAGCAACTGCGGTGAATACTTTGCGCAATACTTGCATTCGCCAAATCGGCAAATGTATCAGAACGTTTATGGGTATGCGTGTTTTCACGAATACGGTCGAAGATAACTACCGATTCATTCATGGAATAACCGATTACCGTCAAAATAGCGGCCAAGAAGGACGCATCGATTTCCAACTGGAAGAAGGAGAATACGCCAAGTACCATGATAAGGTCATGGAAAATAGCGGCTAATGACGAAAACGCGATACGGTATTCGAAACGGAAGGAAATATACGCTGCCAATACTAAGAAAGCAATGGCCAAGTTAATAAGCGCATGTTCCGTAACTTCCGAACCGATTACGGCCCCTACGGATTCCACACGTTTTACTTCATTTTGACCTACATTTTTATTTAAGCTTTCCACAACGGCTGCGCTTTCATTCGCATCGAGGTTACGGGTACGAATGATAACGTCCTTACCGGATGTTTCATTGCTTTCACCGGATAACTGAATGATAGCATTTTCCAAATTGAACTGTTTCAAATCTTCACGAACTTGCGCAACCTGTACAGGCTGATTAAATACTACTTCTACAATGGTACCACCGGTATAGTCGATACCGAAGTTAAAGCCGCGTACGAAGATAGACACAAGACTGGCAATAACCAAGAGAGAAGACAACGTGAACCACCAACGATGGTGTTTAATAACGTCAAAACGCATTATTTTTTGCCTCCTTTCTTGTAAAGCTCCATGGTCGCGGTTGGCGACACATTAGCACCATACCAGAATGGATGATTCGTCAAATTACATTCGATCAACATCCGCAATAAATAACGGCTTACAAATACGGCCGTAACCATACTGATAGCAACACCGAGACCGAGGGTGATAGCGAAACCGCGCACCGGACCGGAACCAAGCACAAACAAGATGGCTGCCGTAATCATAACGGACATGTTCGCATCCACGATAGTTGCAAGGGCACGCCGGAAACCGGATTCCATAGACATGCGCAAGGTTTTACCAACCTGAACTTCTTCTTTAAAGCGTTCGAAAATCAGGATATTCGCATCCACCGCGACGCCCATGGAGAGAATAATACCGGCGATCCCCGGCAGTGTTAAGGTAGCCTGCAAGAAATGCAATACGGCCAACAATAATAATACGTAAATGAGAAGCGCTGTAGTCGCTACGAAACCGGAGACACGGTACAATACCAACATAAACGCTACGATAAGACCGATACCTACGGCAAAGGCTGTTACCGACTTATCTTTGGAGTCCTGACCAAGTGTCGGACCTACGGTACGAACTTCCAATACATTAACTTTTACAGGCAACGCACCGGAACGAAGCAAAATCGCAAGGTTTTTAGCTTCATCTAAGGTCCTACTACCGGTGATTACGGCTTTACCGCCCGTAATCGGTTCGTTAACTACAGGGTTTGTTAATTGTTCTCCATCAAGATAAATCCCGATGTGACGACCCACATTCATAGTTGTCAAATCAGCGAATTTCTTAGCCCCTTCATCGGTAAACTCAATAGCTACCATGAATTGCTTATTCTGACCGATTTGTTCTTTCGCATCTTTTAAATCATTACCGGTTAAATGAACTGTGCCATTTTCATCCTTAAATTCCATAACCGCTGTTTTACCAATGGTTTTAATGGCTTGGTCCGGATCTTTAACACCCGGTAATTCGATAATGATACGTTTCTTACCTTCACGCTGAATTAATGGTTCAGCCAAACCCATTTCGTTGATACGACGTTCAAGAATCTGTCTGGCTCGTTCTACCGCATCATCAGTTACTTTGTTCTCGCCCGCATCTTCTGCTTCCAGAACGATGTGTGTACCACCTTGTAAGTCCAGACCTTGTTTAATCGATTGTGCCAGAGGCCCAATAAAATAAATAAAGGCTGCAAAGATCAAGGCAATAACTGCAAGAAATTTTGCCAGTGCCTTACCGTTCAAAAAAATTCCCCCTCCTTAAATCGCCAGGGCAGCCACTATTGCGCCAATAAATTGAAACGTAATAGCAGTGTAAAATGATTTCACATAATTAAGATACATAATTATTTAAATGTTAAAACGCGCTCGTCCGTAATTAACCCGGCGAGGCGTTTATCATGCGCTTCCATAGGAATCTCATCGGATACAACTTGGATGTCCCATGCAACGCCGATTAAGCGTTCTTTAGGGACTTTAGCCAAAAATCGGTCATAATAACCGGCCCCCATCCCCATACGGCCACCTTTGGTATCAAAAGCTACTCCGGGAACTAAAATTAAATCCAGTTCATTAGGCGCCGCCGTTTCATAAGGTTCATTAGGAATGCGTATATGAAGGACGCCTGTTTTCACATCATCAAGACGTGTTAACCGGGCTGCAATCATTTCGGTTTTAGATACGCAAACCGGCACAAAGACCGCTTTGCCCTCTGCCAAAGCCTGTGTAACCAGAGCATCGAGATTAGCCTCTTTCGGCATGGCCAAATAGGCCATTATGGAGTGAGCCTTTTTATATTCAGCTGATTCCATAATGTGTTTGCACAGTGCCTCGGCCCGCGTTTTGCATTCACTGTCAGACATGGCTTGGCGCCTTGCTTTAAAAGCAAGGCGCATTGTATGCTTATCCATATTATTTGTCATCTTTGCCAAGCACATGAGCTACGCTGGAACGAGCTAATTTGATTTCAACTTTTTCAGCGATTTGAAGCATAATTGCATCGTCAGTCAAAGCATTGATTGTACCGTAAATACCACCGATAGTCACAATTTTCTGACCTTTTTTCAAACTGTTCAAAAGTTCGTTACGAGCTTTCTGTTGCTTTTTCTGTGGACGATATAAAAGGAAATAGAAAATTACAACCATTAATAATATCGGCCAACCGGCTTGAAATAACTGTTCTAAATCTGCCACTGTCTGTTCACCTCCAAAAAAACATATATATCTTTCAACGTCTAGTGTCCCCTATTTTTTATAACCGGCCCAAAATTCATCACGAAAAGCCGGGAATCGGTCTTCCAAAATAGCGGCGCGCATTTGACGCATGAAATTCAATAAGAAATACAAATTATGATACGACACCAAACGGAAAGCCAAAATTTCTTCCGCCTTGTATAAATGTCGAATATAGGCACGAGAATAATTGCGGCAAGTATAGCACTGACAGCCTTCTTCCAACGGACCCCAATCATGAGCGTACGTAGCGTTTTTAATAACTACACGGCCATTATGAGTCATGGCCATACCGTTACGCGCCACACGCGTCGGGAATACGCAGTCAAACATGTCTACCCCGCGAGCCACACCTTCCACCAAACAGTCCGGTGTGCCAACGCCCATCAAATAACGAGCCTTATTAGTCGGTAATAATGGCGTTGTGTGATCCAAGATATCGTACATCAAATCATGCGGTTCCCCAACGGATAAACCGCCGATGCTGTAACCGTCAAAGTCCATAGCCACCAATTCTTTGGCACTACGGGTTCGTAAATCTTTATACATACCGCCCTGAACGATACCGAACATGCCTTGAGTCGGTGATGTGTGAGCCTTGCGGCAACGTTCCGCCCAACGAGTGGTACGTGCCGTAGAACGGTCCGCATAAGCATAATCAGCCGGATACGGAATACATTCATCAAAAGCCATAGCTATATCGGCACCTAATTGCTCCTGTACTTTAGTAGCAATTTCAGGTGATAAAAACTTCTTGGAACCATCGATGTGGGAACGGAAGGCTACCCCTTCTTCGGTAATTTTGCGCAAATCACCGAGACTGAATACCTGGAACCCGCCACTGTCGGTCAGGATACCGCCATCCCAATTCATAAAGCGATGTAAACCGCCCGCCTCTTCTACAAGGTCCGGACCGGGACGCAAGAACAAGTGATAAGTATTGCTCAAAATAATCTGAGCGCCCATCTCTTTTAATTCTTCCGGCGACATGGTTTTAACCGTTGCCTGTGTGCCTACCGGCATAAACATAGGTGTTTTAAATGTACCGTGCGGCGTATGTAAAAGCCCCGCCCGTGCACCGGTATGGGGACATTCTTTTTGTAATTCATAGGTAATAACCAAGCATATCCTCCTATCTAGTTGCAACCTGTCAAGTACATATTATAGCACAAAATATTTAACGAATAAACATAACATCGCGTTGCTTGACTGTTAACAATGAAGCGAAGTATGTTGTGTCGCCAATCTGTTAGCGAATAAACATGGCGTCGCCAAAGCTGAAGAAGCGATACCGTTCCTTAACCGCTTCTTTATAAGCAGCTAAGCAATGCTCTCTGCCCGCCAACGCACTGATGAGCATGAGTAACGTTGATTGAGGAAGATGAAAATTCGTTATAAGCGCATCAACCATCTTATATTCATAACCGGGATAGATAAAAATCTGCGTCCAATCGTGACCGGCCTGAAGAACGCCATCCTTCGTGGCCGATTCCAAGGTGCGCACCGAAGTAGTACCTACAGCTACGATACGCTTACCGGCCGCTTTGGCGTCGTTAATAATTTTCGCCGTTTCCGCCGTTACCACATAGTATTCACTGTGCATTTCATGGTCTTCAATCGTTTCTTCCGATACGGGACGGAACGTACCAAGCCCTACGTGAAGGGTTACAAAGGCCAAAGTAACGCCTTTGGCTTTTAAGCGTTCCAATAATTCCGGCGTAAAATGAAGCCCCGCCGTAGGTGCGGCGGCCGACCCTTTTTCACGAGCATACACCGTCTGATAACGGTCTTTATCTTCTAATTTTTCGTGGATATATGGCGGCAACGGCATTTCGCCGATTTCCTGAATGATATCGTCGAAAACACCCTGTGCCGTAAATTCAATGATACGACCGCCAAAGCTTGTTTTATCCAATACTTTACCGGTCAAGCGGTCATCGAATACCAATTCCTGACCAATCGGGCATTTTTTACCCGGTTTGACCAAGCATTCCCATTTATTTTCACCACAAGGCGTGAGGAGCAATACTTCTACTTTGCCGCCACTGCCCCGGCGATGACCGTATAAACGAGCGGGAATTACCTTCGTATCGTTAAAGACCAACACATCATTGTCGGATAATTCATCAATGATGTCATAAAAATGATCCTTGTGAGCCACTTCACCGGTCACCTTATCAAGGAGCATAAGACGCGATGTATCACGCGGTTCCACCGGATGCTGAGCAATCAGTTCTTCCTGCAATTCATAATCAAAATCTGTTACCTTCATGGTAAAACTTCCTTCTTTCAAACTGTAGTTAATACGTTTTTTGAGATTACGCATATTTCCCATCTATCAGGCTTAGCTATGCATACCTATGCGAGATAAATTAATACGCTTTATCTATGGTCACACCCGTATAATAGTGCGTTAAAATCGTTTTGTAATAATCCTTAGCCGACGTAGGTGCTTTCGCCGCCATAGCCGCTGCCCCCCACTGGGACAGGCCTAAACCATGGCCCCAGCCATAACCGCGAATCGAAACGGTATCAGTTGCCTTTTTAAACGTGTGATAAGCTTTTGGATTTTTAAAACTATCCGCCGTAGACGGCACTTTCACGTTTACGTAGAAATCAAACAAGGTGGATTTCAAGCCGAATATTTTCATAATCGTCTCGCCCGTCAAAGTAAGCGTCTTTTTATTACCTACAAAATCCGCCGTCATAACTCGACCGGACACGCCGCGATCTTTAAACTTCATAGGACGCTGGCGCAAGGTACTGAGTTTAATTTCTTTAAGGGTGCCCACATCTTTACCGGCTACACGCAACTTCGCTTCCATTTCGGCCCGCGTAAGTTTAACGGTCCAGGCAAAGCTGTCGCCGCTTTGCTTGTAATCGGCATAATCCTTAACGCCGCGCAAATACGGCACATTACTGGCCCACACGTTTTCACTGTTTTCCGTGTAACCACCCGCATTGGAGTGGAACAAGGCTTCAATAGGCTGTCCTTTATACTGCACCACCATGCCTTTGGTATCATCCACGGCTTTCGTAGTGCTGTTAAATTCCGCTGCCTGACCGTTATAGACCTGATGATTCGTGGTCGGCTGCACATCGTAAGCTTTGGCAGCACTTTGTTTCATATTGTATAAAGCATAGGTGCGCGCTGCGACGGCCTGTGCTTTCAAAGCTTCTTGAGGCCAGCTTGGCGATACTTCTGCCGGTACCACGCCATACAAATACTCTTCAATAGAAACTTCATTAATGAGCATCATGCCGCCTGACGAAGTGGGCACAATTTTAATGGCGCCGCGATACGGTTTACTATCCAGCAAAATAGTGCCTTCTACATTGCCTTGCCACGATTTAATATAGGCAGAACCGTCTACAGTTTTGCCGTTTACCGTCACTTTATTATTTTTAACGCCGATTGTTACTGTGTCCGTAGCGGCAAACTTGGCAAATGGTGATTTATTACTCGTATACACTGCCAACTGGCCGCTACCGGCTACGGGCCAAGTACTGCTGCGCGTCGCCAATAAAACGCGAATGGCCGGAATATTAGCTTGCTGTGGCGTATTAAAGGCCGGCACTTTCGTAAACTTAGAGTTTGAAGCGGTAGCACTGTTTTTTGTATCAGTAGCTTTTGCAGCACTCTTACTTTCCGACTTCGTAGTAATCGTGGTAGTTTTCGTCGTAGTTACCGTATGGGTATCTTTATTCGCCTTCGTTACCACCGTTGTCGTCGATTTAGTTTCTTTTACCGGTGTTTTAATCGTCGTAGTCGTCGTTGTCGACTCAGACCCTTCTTTAGTGACCGTCACACTGGCCCCCCAAACGGGCACAACCGATGTCATCAAACAGCTTAAAACGGCTGCCAAAATTACACGATTTACTGCTCTCAATCTCATAAATCCCCCTGACTAGATGCATTAACATTCGGATTCGTAATACCCAAATGGTCGTAAGCCAACTGCGTCGCCATACGCCCACGACTAGTGCGAATCAAAAAGCCCAATTGCATCAAATACGGTTCATACACATCTTCGATGGTATCGCGCTCTTCACTGGTAGCCGCCGCAATCGTATCGATGCCGACAGGGCCACCGTTAAATTTCTCAATAATTGTTTTTAAAATTACCCGGTCTACCCGATCGAGTCCCAATTGGTCAATGTCTAAACGCTGCAAGGCATCATCGGCAATGATATTGGTAATTTCACCGTCACCCAGTACTTGCGCCACATCGCGGACGCGCTTCAACAAGCGGTTCGCAATACGCGGGGTTCCCCGGGAACGACGGGCAATTTCAGCGGCTCCGGTATCGGTAATCTTTGTATTCAATACTTCCGCCGCCCGTTTTACGATGAATTCCAACTCATCCTGCTTGTAATATTCCAAATGATTGATAATACCGAAACGATCACGTAACGGTCCCGAAAGAGCACCAGCCTTAGTGGTAGCGCCGACTAAGGTAAACGGTCTTAAATCGATGCGCACCGAACGAGCGCTCGGTCCCTTCCCGACTATAATATCCAAAGAATAATCTTCCATAGCAGAATACAACACTTCTTCTACCGTACGGGATAAACGATGTATTTCATCGATGAATAATACATCATGGTCCTGTAAATTACTGAGGAGCGCCGCCAAATCGCCGGAACGTTCAATGGCCGGTCCGGATGTAATGCGGAAGTTTACGCCCATTTCATTAGCAATAATGCCGGCCAAGGTAGTTTTTCCAAGCCCCGGCGGTCCGTATAGCAAAACATGGTCAAGCGCTTCTTTACGTTCTTTCGCCGCTTGAATATATACTTTTAAATTATTTTTTACATCCGTTTGGCCGATGTATTCGTGCAAATAGCGCGGTCGCAAAGAGAACTGCCAAGTGTCGCCACTTTGTTCTTCTTTACCCACCACGCGGCTTTGACTGTCAACCACACGTATTTCTTCTTTCATGACTACCTACCCTTTCCCAATTCAGATAATACGTCGCGTATCAATGTCGCCACATCTCGCTCACCATTATCCAATTGAGTGAGTATATCAACAAATTCCGATTCCCGATAGCCCAAGGCCATTAATGCGTCCGCCGCCTCACCGGCAATGCCGGTTTGCGCAACATGTACCGCCGTATCAAGAGCCGCCTGAGGGGCCGGTGCCGTCGTAAATTTACCGATTTTATCTTTTAATTCGAGCACCAAACGCTCGGCCGATTTTTTACCGATACCGGGAAGCTTCGTAAGTGTTCCCAATTCGCCATTCATAATGGCCACTTTGATACCATCCACGGACAGCCCGGACAAAATACCGAGCCCCACTTTTGGCCCGATACCGGATACGGAAATCAGCAAAGTAAAAAGATCATATTCGTCTTGTGTAGCAAATCCATAGAGCTGAATCGCATCTTCGCGAACACTCATATGGGTATATAATAATGCTTCTTGTCCTTCTATTAACGCATCGCGGGTGGTTCCGGAAATATATACGCGATAACCTACACCATGCACATCAATAAAACAGGAGCCTTGAAAAATCTGATTAATGATACCACGAAGAAAACCTATCATGAACTACTGCCTCCTACAAAATCTATAACTGCAAACGGCGCCGTAAGTCATCGCCATGGGAGCTGTGAGCAGTACAAATGGCAATGGCCAAGGCATCGGCCGTATCATCGGGCTTAATTTTCTCACGAATTCCGAGCATATTCATAGTCATATAAATAACCTGCTCTTTAGTTGCACGACCATAGCCTACTACGGCCTGCTTAACCTGTAGCGGCGTATACTCATAAATAGGGATGCGCCGTTGGCTGGCGGCCAACAAAATGACGCCCCTCGCCTGTCCTACGGCAATGGCAGTCGTTACATTGCGATTAAAAAACAATTGTTCTACGCCAAATTTATCGGGCCGGTATTCTTCCAAAATATCACTTAAATCATTGAATAATATTTCAAGCCGCATGGCATCCGTGTCCTGCGGCGTGGTTGTAATACAGCCGTAAGCAACGGGTTGCAACCGACTGCCGTCCACGTCGATAATGCCATAACCGCAAATAGCGGTGCCCGGGTCTATACCTATAATTCGCATAATAATCTCCTTCTAAAACTATTTATCTTTTTATTATAGCATTTATAGAACTATAGACCAAACAGATTAGCGAATTAATCACAGTCTATGAGTCATCTTCACTATCGTTCAAGCCCGCTATTATTAAAATAAGTCCGTTATGATTAGAAGTAAGTTTTCCTGTATTACATGCGTTCCTTAACTTTTGACACAAACGCTTCAAAAAGAGCATACATATCTTCGTGTTCACGCCACATATTTTCAGGATGCCACTGTACGCCCACTACGGACGCATCATTGTTTTCAATGCCTTCCACAATGCCGTCGAGACTGGTAGCCGTTACTTTCAATGAAGGAGCAACCTCACGAATCGCCTGATGATGGCGGGAATTGACCAAAGTATTTAACCCTAACACAGCATGTAAAAAGCTGTCCTTGGCCACGGTTATACTGTGAGTAGGATAGCCGCCGGGCGCTTTTTGGGAATGCTTAATATACGAATTCGGGCACTGCGTTTTGATGTCCTGATACAAATCACCGCCTAATGCTACGTTGATGATTTGTGCCCCTTTACAGATACCCAAGATAGGTTTACGCACCTTAACGGTAGCCTGAATCAATTCACGCTCAAACACATCCCGTTTATAATTCACCATACCGATTTCACGACGCGGTTCTTCACCGAATAAATGAGGATCTACATCGGGGCCGCCATGAACAATAAGACCATCATATAATTCAAAATAGTCTTCGCCGATGGCATTCGGTACATCCGGTAAAATAAACGGAATACATCCCAATGCACTGAGCACTTCTACCAGCTCACGAGATACATACGGTGCTCGTTGTAAATTGGTGCTGTTCGTAGCATCCATATAAGTATCGGCCGTAATTGCAATGCGTGGTTTCATAGCAGTCCCTCATTTCTAAAAACGTAAACTTCGGGCAAACAGGTAAATCAAGTCGGCTTAGCTGTAAGCGCCTTTAAAGCCTGCCGTCCGTCAAACTATCATTACATACATTATACAAAAAAGGCCTATGAAATTTCCACCTGTTTATGGTTTCCATAGACCTTGTTTTTCCAATTCTTTAATGGCCCGTTTTTCATCATCTGTAAGTTCGCGTTCCAATAAATCCGGACGCAAACGGCGAGTACGCAATAAGGCCTGCTGTAAGCGCCATGTGGCTATGTTTTTGTGATGACCGCTGCGCAATACTTCCGGAACCTCCCAGTCTCGAAAAACCGGTGGTTTGGTGTACTGCGGCCCTTCCAAAATAGGCCTGTAGAAGGAATCTTCAATCGCCCCCGAAGCAGCCCCCAGAACGCCCGGAATCATGCGCGCAACCGCATCAGCCACAACCATGGCCGGCAGTTCACCGCCGGTAAGCACAAAGTCACCGATGGAAATCGTTTCATCGATTAAATGCTCTTCCACGCGATAATCGACGCCTTCATAATGACCGCAAATAAGCACCAACTGGTCGTAAGTCGCCAATTCTCGTGCCTTGGCCTGATTAAAAGTACTGCCCGTAGGACCTAAGAAAATGACCCGTTTTCGCAGCTCTGGAGCAGGTTCGTTCGCTTCAGCTGATTCTGGTGCATCAACCTGTTCCGCTGTTTTTGCCAATACATGCTCCACAGCTTCAAAAATGGGTGGCGCCATCATGAGCATCCCGGCCCCGCCCCCATAGGGTGTATCATCCACTTGATTATGCTTATTGTGAGCAAAATCACGGGGATTCGTTACTTCCATAGTAAGGCGCTCGGCAGTCATAGCTCGCTTAATAATAGAATGGTCAAAAAAAGCAGCAAAGAACTCAGGGAATAAAGAAATAATGTCAATTCTCATAGTATCACATTATCCTTTCCGGCCTAAAGGCCTTTCACCTAAGTCTCGGCTGCTCTATTAAATCCATTCCGGCGGATCGGCAATAATCTTACCGCCTTCAACATCAATATCTAAAATTACATGTTCCAACACAGGTAATAATAAATCAGGCTGACCTTCCTGTTTGACTACATACACATCATTGGCGCCCGGTTGCAATACATCAGACACGGTACCCAGTACATGGCCCTTTGTATCTTCCACGGTTAAACCGATGATATCAAAAATGTAGTAACGGCCTTCCGGCAATTCCACCAACTGGTCGCGAGGAACTTGAATTTCCTTGCGAGCCATCAATTCGGCAGCATTACGATCCGGCACTTCTTTAAAAGTCGCCAAAATAAATTGTTTATGATAACGAGCGGATGTGATGTGGTATTCTTTACCATCAATGTAGCAGGCATCCATCGTCAAAAACCGATCGGGAAAATCGGTCTGCGGCATTATACGAAGATCACCCCGCACACCGTGCGGGGCAACAATAACGCCTATGGTAATCAGCTCATTCCGATCCATTATTTACGGAAAGCGACAATTTTGCCGTCTTCGAGCAAAATTTCAGAACCCATTAAAGCGTCGAGGTCATCCCCAACTTTAACCGTAATGGTCTGTTCCATAGTGCCCTGACTAATTTCAGAACCAAGTTCAAGCTTTTCCGCATCCTTTAATTTGGCTGCTACGTCCGCCTTAAAGTTTAAACGTTTTTGCTTTTCTTCTTCAATCTGCTGACGTAATTGAATAAGACCTTGCGCATCGATTTTAGCTTGTTCACTGAGTAAACGTTTAGCTTGGAATTCGATTTGCTGTAAGTCCTGTTCAACAAGATCCAAACGCTGCTGAAGATCGGCAATAAGCTTAGCTTTGAGCCCTTCTGTAACTTTCGATTTGATAGCTACAGGAACACGTACTGTCATTTCTTCCATGTTTTCTCACCCTTTAGACAATATCAACGGATATTTTTTTGTTTTCTTTAATAGCTGCTGCTTTTGCGACAGCTCGGATTGCTTTAGCAATTCTGCCCTGCTTTCCAATAACCTTACCCATGTCTTCCGGTGCCACGTGAACTTCATAGACTTCCACATCACCTTTTACGGTCACGGTAACAGAAACGGCTTCAGGCTGCTTAACCAATGACTTCGCAATTAATGTAATTAATTCTTTCATCACAGTATGCCTCTCTATGAATTACTTCTTAGCATCAGCAAATTTCTGCATAACACCGTGCTGTTTGAAAAGGGAACGAACAGTGTCGGTTGGTTGTGCACCATTACCTAACCAAGTCAAAGCTTTTTCTTCATCAATGTTGATAACAGCCGGGGACTTAGTAGCGTCGTACTGACCGATAGTGTCTACCGGACGACCTTCACGAGGAGCACGGGAATCGGCTACAACGATACGATAGAATGGAGCTTTTTTAGCGCCCAAGCGAGTTAAACGAATTTTTAACATGTATATTTCACCTCCTTGTAAGAATATCTTCTATGATCAACCCATAAACGGTAAGTTTGGCAGTTTAGGTAACATACCTTTTTTACCTTTACGCATAGATCCCATTTTTTTCATCATCTTCTGAGCTTCTTCAAACTGCTTGATTAAACGGTTTACATCCTGCACACGAGTGCCGGAGCCCATAGCGATGCGTTTACGGCGAGAGCCGTTCAATATTTTAGGATTCGTCTTTTCTTGAGGCGTCATCGATTGGATAATCGCTTCAATACGACGAATTTCTTTACTATCTAAATCTATATCTTTTAATTGATCTTTAACTTTGCCCATGCCGGGAATCAATCCCAATAAATCTTGGAATTTACCCATTTTGCGAACTTGGTTCATTTGCTTCAAGAAATCATCAAGCGTGAATTCGTTACGCCGCATTTTATCGGCCAATTCTTTCGCTTCTTCCTCATTTACCAGTTCCTTGGTTCTATCAATCAAAGCCCCCAAGTCACCGAGGTCGAGGATTCGAGAAGCCATGCCTTCCGGCCTGAATTCTTCGAGACCATCCATCTTTTCACTGGTACCCATAAATTTAATAGGGCGACCGGTTACGGATTTAATGGATAAGGCGGCCCCGCCTTTGGCGTCACCATCAAGCTTAGTCATAACTACGCCATCGATACCGAGGCGCTCGTTAAACGTCTTCGCCGTCTGTACCGCATCCTGACCGATCATGGCATCCACAACGAGGAGAATTTCATGAGGTCGTACGGACTGTTGGATGTTGACTAATTCCGTCATGAGGACTTCGTCAATGGCCAAACGACCGGCCGTATCGATGATTACTACATCTTTAAGCATGGATGTGCTCGCCGCGATGGCGTCACGAGCAATATTTACAGGATTGGCACCCGGCGTTTCATCGGCAAACACGGGAATATCTATCTGTTTACCAACCACCTGCAACTGCTTAATAGCGGCCGGACGATATACGTCGGCAGCTACCAACATTGGATGCTTACCTTTCTTACGTAAGTAAACGGCTAATTTACCGGCCGTTGTCGTTTTACCGGCCCCTTGCAAACCAACCAGCATAATTACTGTCGGCGGTTTGGAGGAAATGGTAATCCCACTCTGTACGCCACCCAACAGGTCGGTTAATTCGTCTTTAACGATTTTAATAACCGTCTGTACCGGATTCAAGTTCCCGTAGATTTCCTGGCCGATGGCTTTTTCTTTAATGTTATTGATAAAATCTTTAACAACGCCTAAGTTTACGTCCGCTTCAATCATGGCTAAGCGCACTTGACGCAGGGCTTGCTTCAGATCATCTTCTTCAATTTTGCCTTTACCTTTTAGGGATTTCAAAGCCTCTTCCAGTTTTTGGGTTAAATTCTCAAAAGCCATCCTACCCCTCCATCTGTGCAACTAATTGATATAATATATTGGTGGAAGTGCGGAACTCATCCCGGCCCACACTTGCTTTCAATCTGTCTAATTCACTACGCATGGCGCTCATCAAACGTTCTCGCTCTTCATACTGAGCCACCAAGTGCAACTTGCTTTCATACATTTCCAATAATTGTCTGGCCCTTTGCATATTGTCATATACAGCCTGGCGCGATACGCCCATTTCCTCGGCAATCTCCGCCAAAGACATGTCATCTTCATGATGCAGAACCAAACATTGGCGCTGACGCTCCGTCAAAAGAGCGCCATAGAAGTCTAACAGCAAGCTAATCAAAACTCTTTCTTCCATGTCAACTCACTCCTTCACGGTGTCAAGCTAAAAAACTTTACACGTTATTCTAACAGAGTTAATATGCCCTGTCAAGGTTTTTTCCTTAACAAGTGAAATAAACAGAAAAACACCACGATGCTCGCTTCATCGTGGTGCTTTTCTTTCTCGGTAGTGAATATTGAATTTTTATCTCTATTAGCGTACAGTTTGCAGCGCTCGCTAATACGGAGATTAGAAAATCGACTGAAAAACTGCTCGCTTCAGTCCCCCAGCTTCGTTCTCTACAGATAGTATATACCTCCCTCTCCATTTAGTAAAATTGCTTCTTTTTATATCTGTTATTACGAAAAGTAATAAAGTCTTTAATTAAGTAGAACCTTAATCTATATTGATAAATGCCGTTGTTTCAGACTTGTTATCTTCTTTTATGTTAACTGAATACAAAAATACAAAGTTAACCAATAATCATAACCACCCGTAGAACGGGTGGTTTGCTCTGACCCTATAAGGGTCTTTCT
>OJAC01000916.1_pt1 | contig 18267 bp, 16 predicted proteins | sample 1588701 | NCBI WGS metagenome assembly OJAC01 (sample SAMN03283256) | human gut metagenome | biome: human-associated habitat; material: feces | host: Homo sapiens | place: USA | collected 2013 | reverse complement strand
CAAATACGGCAGTAAAATCGAAATCAGATATAATGGGCCGGATTTATGTGTGTAACAACCGTAGATCCGACCTATTCATGTGGTTTTGATAACACAGTTTTCAGAAGGGAGTTGATACTATGGAAATGAACACCATTGTCAGTGAAGTGGGTACGCTGGTAGACATTCGGGATGTTTCTGTCAACAAAGAACTTTCCCGTGATGAACGGATTGCAGAATTTGTTCAGCAGATAAAAAATCCATACCATTTTAAGTGTGGCCGTTTTACTGTACAGGCCAGCTTTTCTGCTGAAGGTGCTACCCTGGAAGAATGTATCAAGGGTATTTTACGATAGGCGCAATTTTAAGAAAGGGGCTGACTTTTCCGTAAAAGCATGGTAGAATAAGAATCGGAAAAGGAATTGAATATGGACTAACCACACTTCTTGAATTGCGGGGATTTTTCTGTGCAACGAAAGGAGTGTTTTTTTATGCAGGTTTACAAAGCGATTAAGTACATCCGTCTTTCTTATACGGATGATAAAACAGTAGAAAGTGACAGCGTTGCCAATCAGCGGCGCCTGATCGATGATTACATAGCCCGACACCCGGAAATTGAGGTTGTGGCAGAAAAAATTGACGATGGTTATAGTGGCGTTTTGTTTGATCGCCCGGCATTTCAGGAAATGATGCAGATGATCGAACAAGGCGAAGCTAATTGCGTGATTGTCAAAGACCTCTCCCGCTTAGGTCGTGAGTACATAGAAACAGGCCGCTATATGCGCAGGGTGTTTCCAGCCTATGGAGTGCGTTTTATCGCAATTAACGATAATGTGGATACGGAAAATGACGCTGCCGATGATCTCACGGTTTCTGTCAAAAACATTATGAATGAGGCTTACTGTCGGGATATTTCCGTTAAGACACGGAGTGCCCTGGAAGTAAAACGGCGCAGCGGGGATTTTGTAGGTGCTTTTACCATCTATGGTTATGTGAAAGTCGGCGATAAACACAAGAGCCTGGAAGTAGACGAATATGCTGCCAATGTTGTGCGGGATATTTTCAGAAAACGGCTGGAAGGATTCAGCGCTTCCCATATAGCGGATGAACTGAACCGATTAGGAATTCTTTCACCGTTGGCGTATAAGCGCAATCACGGAATGCCTCATGCAAAAGGTGGCTATACAGACCGAAAGGATTGCAAATGGTCTGCAACTACAATCATCCGCATTTTACAGGATGAAACTTACACCGGAACACTGGTCCAGGGCAAGCAGACAACGCCCCATTTCAAATTAAAAGAGCGTGAGGACAAACCTTCTTCGGAATGGATTCGTGTGGAGGGAACCCATGAGGCAATCATACAAAAGCACGATTTTGATCTGGTGCAAAGGCTCCGCAGGATTGACACAAGGACTTCTCCTAAATCGGATAAGGTTTACCTGTTTTCCGGCATTTTGATCTGCGGCTGCTGTGGCTGCCGTATGACCCGCAAGACGAACCGCTATAAAGATAAAGAGTATCACTATTATTACTGCCCGACCGGTAAAAAGAATGGCTGCACATCGTCGGTCATGCTGAAAGAGTCGGATCTGATTGAATGTGTACAGGACAGTTTGAAAGGACATATTGAAAATGTTGCTTCTCTGGATGCCCTGCTGTCCAGTATCAGTCAAGAACGGATTAACCGGGAATTGGCGCAGGAATATGCCGCACAGATCAGAGTAAATGAAAAGCGTGTGGCACAGACCGAGGGCTTTAAGGCAAAACTCTATGAAAATCTGGTGAGTGGAATTCTGACAAAGGAAGAATTTCTCTCTTACAAGCGAAAATACAATGCAGATATTGAACTGTTCCAAAAAGCAATCGCTGAATGGAACGAAAAACTTACAGATGTATTAGAAAACCGAAGCGAACGAAACCGTTGGATCAACCATTTTATGAAATTTTCTACTATGGAGGGTATTGACCGTCGGGCAGTCATGCAGCTTATCCGAAGCATACGGGTAATGGGTAAAGATGAACTGCATATTGAATTTAATTACCAGGATGAGTATCAGAAAGCAATCTCTTTGGCGGAACAGATTGCTACAAAAAACGAAGAAAGGATGGTGGGCTAAATGGCAAGAAAAAGCAGAAAACAGACGGCAGCTCCCATGCCGGCACCATCTTTGTATGTACATGTGGCTCTGTATATCCGTCTTTCTGTGGAGGATAACAAAAAGCGGGGCTGCTCAGTAGAAAACCAAAAGTTGGTACTGAATGACTTTCTTTCAGATAAACCGGACTTCGTTGTGTATGATACTTATATCGACAACGGAGCAACAGGGACAAATTTTCACCGCCCTGGATTTCAGCAAATGCTATCTGATATTGAAGCAGGCCACATTAACTGTGTGATTGTTAAGGATCTTTCCCGATTAGGGCGAAATTCTATTGACACAGGTTATTATATCGAACAATATTTTCATGCGCATAATGTTCGGTTCATTGCTGTTACGGATCAGTTTGACACAGCGGATTCCGGAAATCTTCATGGCGGTATCATGCTGCCTTTGAAAAATATGATCAATGAAGCCTATGCTCTGGACATTGGGCGAAAAATCAAAGCACAGGCGCGGCAGGCTATGAAAGATGGCGACTATATTGGTGCACGGGCACCTTACGGTTACAGGAAAGACCCGGATGATTGCCATAAACTTCTGATTGATGAAAATACTGCCCCTGTAGTAAAACAGATTTTTGAATGGGCACATGAACATGTGGCACTGAACCGGATTGTCCGCAACCTAAATGAGATGGGGATTCCGGCACCGAGCCATTATAAAAAGACCACTGGCGAGATTACCAGTCCGGGACTGATCGGAAGCGGCAAATGGCAGACCCGTACAGTGATGAAAATCTTAGAAAGCGAAGTTTATACAGGCGATCTGGTGCAAGGGAAAACAAAGATTGTAGATCATCAGCAGGTCAAGGCTGGAGAAGATAATCTGATTATTGTAAAATGCACCCATGAACCGATCATCAGCCATGAGTTGTTTCATGCAGTTCAGGAATACAGAAAACAGATCTGTGAAGAAAGCAAAGCAACTCCAAAACGTCCCTACACACCAAACATTTTCAAAGGTAAAGTGTTCTGTACTGATTGTGGCAGAAGCCTTCACAGGCAACGCGCCGAGCGCCGGAAAGGACCCGACACTTACTGGTTCCACTGCCTTACAAACAGCCGGGTAGAAAAAGATAGCTGCAAAGGTGCGATGATACAGGAGAAAGAACTGATTTCTACTGTTACGGATATTCTTGAAAAAGAGCTGACAGTTGCGCTGGGAATGTCGCTGCCACTCTTTCAGTTGGAGGCAAGACAAAAACAGGAAAAAGATAAGCTGAAAATTCAGATGTCGGCCAAACGACAGGAAATTGAAAAAACACGCCGGCTGATCCGTGGCCTATATGAAAATTTTGTACAGGGTATTTTGACAAATGACGAATACTTTGAATTGAAAGCGGATTATGAACATGCTATCAATGCTCTGTCTGGTGAGATTGAAGTATTTGAAAAATCTATGGACTCCCTGGACAACCAGCTTGCCAGATACCGTGCAATGGAAAAGGATGCAAAAACACTGGCACAGGATCATGTACTGACTGCAGAACTGATTGAACGGCTCATTGAACGAATTGAGATCGACCACGAGCGGAATATTCATGTAACCTTCCGTTTCAAAAATGAATTTCAGGGAAAGGCGGTGGAACCGTGCGCAACTATGTGATTGCCCTTTATATCCGTCTTTCTGTGGAAGATTTCAAAACCGAAAGTTTGAGTATACCAAATCAAAAACTGATTCTTCGTGAAAAAGCTATGTCTCTGCCGGAATGGGATAACAGTGAGATTTTGGAATTTATTGACAATGGTCATACAGGGACAAACTTTGAGCGTCCGGCGGTGCAGGAACTTTTAACAATGGTTCAGGCTGGAAAGATCAACTGTATTATTGTAAAAGACCTTTCCCGATTTGGACGTAACAGCATTGAAACCGGCTATTTTATTGAGCGGGTATTTCCTCTTTACCACACCCGTTTTATTTCCGTCAGTGATGATTTTGACACGGCTAATTTCAAAGGTGATACCGGAGGGATTGATATTGCTTTCAAGTATCTTATTAGCGAGTGTTATAGCCGGGATATGTCCATGAAAACCAAAAGTGCAAAATACGCAAAGATGCGTCGTGGAGAATATCAGAGTGTCATCTGTCCTTACGGCTATCGCAAGAGTGCAGACGGACGTATGGAACCGGACGAGGATGTTGCCCCGAATGTGCAGATGATATTTCAATGGGCGTCTGAAGGCAACACCGCAGCCGAGATCACAAGAAGATTGTATGCTATGAATATCCCCACCCCTGGGGAATATCGCAAACTTAAAGGCAAGGACTATTACAATGTTTCCCGAACAAACGGCGTTTGGAGTACATCAACGGTCCTGCGTATTTTAGAAGATCAAAGATATATCGGTACCTATGTAATTGGCAAGAGAAAGGTAAAAGAGATTGGCAGCCGACATACACAGTTAAAGGATGAAAGTGAGTGGTTCAAAATACCGAACCATCATCCGGCTATTGTAAGTGTGGATCTATTTGAGAAAGCCAATGCTTCTATTAAGCGTTTCTCTCTGTTAAATAAAAAGCCGCGTGATTATCTGCTCCGTGGTAAGGTATTCTGTGGATGCTGCGATCATGCAATGTCTCTACGAAATGGTGCGTGGTTTTATTGCCGTCATTCCGAGGTGGCTGAAACGCTTCCTTGTCATGGTGTGCGCATAAAGATGGCAGATCTGGAGCAGGTTGTATTTGAAACAATTCGGGCTCAAATGTGTCCGGCATTGGGAATTGATAGCAATAAGGATAAATTGGATTTGCAGACAGTCCAGCAGGCCGAACATGAAGAAAAACTCCGTTCTATTCAAGACAGCAAGCGGCATCTTTATGAGCAGTATGCACTCGGAGAGATTGATTTGGAAACCTATCGAACACGAAAAGCGGTTTATGACACGGAACTGGTACAAGCCAAAAATGTTCATGCTGTCATCACTGCACAGACAAAGCAGATAAAAAGTGATTATGAGATTAAGCTGAAACAACAGGAAATTGTGCAGGAAGTCGGAAACGCCAACATTCTGACAAAAGCTCTGATTGACCGGCTTATCAACAAAGTTTACGTCTTTCCAGGAGATCGGATTGAGATTGAATATGCAACACAGGATTTCTTAGAAACTAAGGAATCCGAAAAGGAGGTATAACCGTGAACACCCATTTGAAACAGCTATGGGCAGCTATGAAGCTGCCCAAAAACTTCAAAAAAAGTTATAAATTTTTTTGTCTTGGGCTTGACATACGGGTGCCGCAAATCGTGGATTCTGATGCGCTTGACCCTGGCCTCTTTTGCGCCCCTGTCCATTTCGTGATGTAAATAATACTTAGTCACCTCAAAGATTCGGTCAGTCGGCTTCACCTTGTAAAGCGATTTCAGATAGTCTCGGATTTCCTCTGTCAGAAAATCCGGCATTTGAACGACCCGAACGCTTTTCGGTGTCTTGGGGTCTGTAATCACATCTTTGCCATTCAAACGCTGATAGGATTTTGTGATAGAGAGTAGCCCTTTGTCCAAATCAAAATCTGCGGGTGTCAGCGCCAGCAGTTCTCCCTCGCGGATACCGCACCAGTAGAGGATTTCAAACGCATAGTAAGATAACGGCTTGTCCATCATCACTTCTGCAAATTTGAGATATTCCTCTTTTGTCCAGAACAGCATCTCTTGGTGCTTGGAAGAGCCCATATTGCCCGCAGTCGTTGCTGCATTTTTGTTCAGTCCATAGAATCGTACCGCGTGGTTCAGAATCGCACTGAATTGACTGTGCAGTGTTTTCAGGTACGTTGGAGAATACGGTTCTCCGTTTTTGCCGCGGTAGTTTAACAATTCATTCTGCCACGCGATGACATCCTGCGGTTTAATATCGCAAAGTCGTTTTTCTTTGAAGTACGGCAGTATCTTAGTGCGAATGATATGCTCTTTAGTGGACCATGTATTCTCACGCAGACGGTTCTGCTTGTCAACAATATAGATTTCTACAAAGGCTTCAAATGTCATGGTCAAGTCAGCAGCCTGCTGAAGAAGAAATGTGCGTTCCCACGCCAAGGCTTCTTTCTTTGTGGGAAAGCCGCGCTTTAATTTCTTTTTCTTGATGCCTTTCCAATCCTGATAGTAAAAGGCTGCATACCATGTACCCTTTTGGGCATCCTTGTACGCAGGCATCGACTTTCTCCTTTTCCGCACCGTAAATCTTTTCGTAATAGTACTGGCGGCTTACACGGCCACCCACAGTGGTATAGCCTTTGGCTTTCAGTTCCTCGTTCCACTGGTTGATCATCTTATAAGCCAATGCCTTAGAAACATCTAATTCTACAGCAAGTTCGTCTGCTCTGATAAAAATACTTTTATCCATTTTATGTTCCTCATTCAAATATTTATTTCAACTGGCTGAATGATTGACGCTTCACACCTATGTCGCCCCACATAGTCCTTTCCTATTTGAAGCTTGACCTTTTGCCAGTTAAGTCCTTTTTCTTTTTGACTAAGCTTATATGTTTAACGTTTTCTCCATTATACTAAGCATATCTAGTTAAGCCAATTATCTAAGCTCTTTTTTCCTAAACTTTTTTGTTAAATTTTTGTTGCGATTTTAATAGTTTAATGGTATAATACTCATGCAGTCGTTCATGCAATGCTGCGCTTGTACACTCACAGTACGAAGGAGTTATTAACGTTGTCAATTGGTGATCGAATAAAGAAAGCGCGCGTCTTTCGCGGTATGACTCAAAAGGAGTTAGGCGTTGCAGTTGGATTTAATAAACGAGGCGCCGATGTTCGTATCGCACAATACGAAAGCAATACCCGTAAGCCTAAAGATGCTTTACTTCATAAAATTGCGGATGTCTTAGATGTCAGTTTCTATGCTCTTTATGAACCTGATATGTATTGCGCAGAAGATGTTATGTATACTCTTTTCGATCAAGACGACCAACATCCCGGTATTAGACTAGTCGATGTGCTTGATGACAGTGGTTCTCAGCAGCCCAAAAAACGCATCGCTATTATTTATGATTATGACCGCATGGAAGACTATCTAGGGGAATGGAAGTTGCGCAAAGAGCAACTTGCAAATGGAGAAATTACACAAGAAGAATACACCGAATGGAGACTCAACTGGCCTGCAACTGCTGATGCCTGTTATCCTGAAACATACCACAGAAAGTGGCGAAAAGAAAAATAGAGACAAAAACGCCCTCTGAAAAACTCACCGTTTTTCAGAGGGCGTTCTGCGTCTCTCAGTGCGAATAATCTTCAGTTAGTATCAAAGCAGTATCAGACAACTATCAATGTTTCAAATTTTATCGTTACTGCAATGATTATCAACGATTTCAAATCATTCAAACTCAATCGTTGCCGGCGGTTTCGTGGTGTAGTCGAACATGACGCGGTTGATGTTCTTGACTTCGTTCACGATGCGGTTGGCTGCGGTGGTGATGGTTTCGGTCGGCAGGATTGTGACCTCGGCGGTCATAAAATCGGTGGTGGTTACGGCGCGCAGGGCAATGGCGTAATCGTAGGTGCGCTCATCACCCATGACACCGACACTGCGCATGTTGGTCAGCGCGGCAAAGTACTGGCTGGGGCGCTGGGCCATGGGGAGTTTATCGACCTCCTCACGCCAGATGGCATCGGCATCCTGCACGATGGCGACCTTTTCGGGGGTCACATCGCCAATAATGCGGATAGCCAGACCCGGGCCGGGGAACGGCTGGCGGGCAACAAGGTACTCTGGCAGACCCAGCTCGCGGCCGGCCTGACGGACCTCGTCCTTGAACAGGTCGCGCAGCGGCTCCACGATCTCCTTGAAGTCAACATAATCGGGCAGACCGCCGACATTGTGGTGGCTTTTGATAGTGGCGCTTTCGCCGCCGAGGCCGCTCTCCACGACATCGGGGTAGATCGTGCCCTGTGCCAAAAAGTCCACAGCGCCGATCTTTTTTGCTTCATCCTCGAATACGCGGATAAACTCCTCGCCGATGATCTTGCGCTTGCTCTCGGGGGCCTCTACGCCGGCCAGCTTCTTGTAGAAGCGGTCGCGGGCGTCAACGCAGACAAAGTTGATGTCAAACTGACCGCCCTCGCCAAAGACCTCGCAGACCTGCTCGCGCTCGTTCTTGCGCAGCAGACCGTGGTCAACGAAAACGCAGGTCAGCTGCTTGCCGATGGCCTTGGCCAGCATAGCCGCGCAGACGCTGGAATCGACACCGCCGGACAGGGCGCACAGCACCTTGCCGTCGCCGATCTTCTCGCGCAGGGCCTTGACGGAGTTCTCGACAAAGGAGTCCATCTTCCAGTCACCGGCGCAGCCGCAGACCTTATACACAAAGTTGTGCAGGATCTTGGTGCCGTTCTCAGTGTGCAGAACCTCGGGGTGGAACTGCACAGCATACAGGCCACGGGCCTTATCCTGCGCAGCGGCCACCGGGCAGTTTGGGGTATGGGCAATAATCTCAAAGCCGGGGGCTGCCTGCTCGATATAATCGTTATGGCTCATCCAGCAGACATTCTGGGCGGGCAGCGTATCAAACAGCGGGCTGGCAGTATCCAGATCGACCAGCGTTTTGCCGTACTCACGCTCGGGGGCCTTGCAGACCTTGCCGCCCAGCATATGCATCATCAGCTGGCTGCCGTAGCAGATGCCGAGGATGGGCACACCCCAAGTAAAGATTTCGGGGTCGATCGTGGGCGAATCCGGCAGATAGGCGCTGTTGGGGCCGCCGGTGAAGATGATGCCCTTCGGGTTTTTGGCCTTGATCTTGGCAAGGTCGGTACGGTAAGAATAGATCTCGCAATATACGTTGCATTCGCGGACGCGGCGCGCGATCAGCTGATTATACTGGCCGCCGAAATCCAGAACGATAACGGTTTCCTGCTGCATGAGGGGTCTCCCTTCTCTATTTGTAGTCCTATTGAGTTATTATAGCACATCGGGCAAGGTTTGAACAGATGGGGAGGAAAAATAAATTATTTTTGCGGGGAAGGTCTGCAGTGACGGGAACGAGCTGCGGCGGCCAGAGGACTGGCCGCCCTACCCGCGGGGCAAAGGCCGTAGGGCGGTCAGTCCCCTGACCGCCGTCCTCCACATCACACCAGCTCCACCTTATACTTCTCTAGCCAGTAGTTCAGCTGGACAAACCATGCGATGGTCTGCGGCGTTGTCATCAGCTGGCCATACCACGGGATGGGGTTATCCGCGCCCGATGCCAGCAGGTTTTCCAGTGCGTCGGCCTTGATAATGCGCAAAATTGGCGCGGCCGGGTCAGCCAGCACACCGCGCAGCTCGGCCGAGACGGCCGCAAGGTAGCTGGGATTCCATGTCTTAGGATAAGGGCTTTTGCGCCGCCACAGCACCTCATCCGGCAGTACGCCCCGCATTGCCTCGCGCAGCAGGCCTTTTTCCTGATTTCGGTAGTCTTTATATTCCCACGGGACAGAGTAGAGGTACTCCGCAATGCGGTAGTCGCAGAACGGCACCCGGACCTCCAGCCCGCTGTACATGCTCATGCGATCCTTACGGTCAAGCAGGGTCTGCATAAACCATTTGAAATTCAGGTTCATCATCTGGCGCATACGCTGTTCCTCTGCCGACAGGCCGGGTCGGACGGAGGTTTCTGCCAGCGTTTGGCGGTAGCGGGCATCCACAAAAGCAGCCGGGTCAATGCTGCCCAGCACACCGGGCTTGAGGAAGGAGGCGCGATAGGCTGTGGACTGCGCCCATGGGAAGCCATATTTTTCCCGCACTGCCGGGTCGCGGTACCACGGGTAACCGCCGAAAATCTCATCGGCGCACTCTCCCGACAGCGCCACCGTGGCATGGGGCTTGATCTGTCGGCAGAACAGCAGCAGCGATGCATCGACATCCGCCATACCGGGCAGGTCACGCGCATCCACCGCTGCATACAGCGCCGGGACCAGCTCCGGGGTGTCCAGTGTGATCCAATGGTGGCGGGCATGGAGAAATTCATTCATTTTGCGGATATAAGGGGCATCCGCACCGGGCTGAAATTTTGTAGCATGAAAATACTTCCGGTTATCCCGGTATCCCACCGAGAAGGTCTGCAGCTGCCTGCCGTGGGCTGTAAAATTGGCATCCGCAATGGCAGAAATCAGGCTGGAGTCCAGCCCGCCCGAGAGGAATGTCGCCACGGGTACGTCAGAGACAAGTTGGCGCTCAATGGCATCCGTCACCAGGTCACGGACTTTTCGCGTCGTGGCCGCAAAATCATCGGGATGCTCATGATCCTCAAGCCACCAGTAGGTATGCAGTGTCAGTCGAGCCGTGTCGGCCTCGTAGATAGCATACTGCCCGGGCAGTAACTCCTCTACCCCGCAGAACACGCCGCAGCCGGGTGTGCGGCCGGGGCCGAGCAGCAGCACTTCCGCCAGACCGGCGGCATCCACCCGCGGCGGCACGGCCGGGTGGGCCAGCAGGGTTTTGATTTCGCTGCCGAAGATCAGGCTCTGCTCTGTCAGGGTATAGAACAGCGGCTTGACACCGCAGCGATCCCGCGCCAGAAACAGCCTGCCCGCATTTACCTGCCAGACCGCAAACGCAAAAATGCCGTTGCACATTGCCGTGCAGCTTTCGCCCCATTCCGCAAAGGCATGGAGCAGCACCTCGGTGTCGGAGTGCCCGGCAAAGCGGTGGCCGCGGTGCAGCAGCGCAGCCCGCAGCTCAGGCGTGTTGTACAGTTCTCCGTTATAGACCAGCACATAGGTTTCCCCCTGCCAGTCCAGCTGCATGGGCTGCAGGCCGTTTTCAAGATCCACGACCGCCAGCCGTGCATGGATCAGCGCCGCCCGGCCGCTGATGAACATGCCTCGCTGGTCCGGGCCGCGGCGCGCCAGCGTCTGCTGCATGGCGCAGTAGGCCGCATACCGGCTCTGTATCGTCCGGGGGTCGCGCCCGACCTGCCCCGCAATTCCGCACATAAAAAAGCCCCCCTTTGCATGATTCATAAATGAATATGCGGGAGGGAGCGGGGGTATGTGTTATTTATTGGCGATTGCGTCTGCGATATGCCCGGCAACGCCGTCCTTGCTCTGCAGGGGCAGCTCGGTGATGCCCTGCCCGGTAATGATCGTCACGACATTGGTATCGACGCCGAAGCCCGCACCGGGGATCTTCAGGTTATTGGCAACGATCATATCCATGTTTTTCTTCTTCAGCTTGGCAGTGGAGTTCTCGATCAGATCGCGCGTCTCCATCGAGAAGCCGCAGACAAACAGCTTTTCCGGCTTGTGTGCGCCCACCCACGCAAGGATGTCCTCGGTGCGCTCAAGGGCAATGCTCATCTCGCCGTCATGCTTTTTCACCTTGTCAGCTGCCACGGTGGCAGGGCGGTAGTCCGCCACGGCAGCCGCCATCACCAGTGCATCGGCGTCCATGGCATGGGTCTTTACAGCCTCAAAGAGGTCGGCTGCTGTTGTGAACGGCACAGTCTTGACAAACGGAACAGGCGGCAGCGTGCAGCCGGTTGAGGCAAGAAGCGTGACCTCTGCGCCGCGCAGCATACAGGCACGCGCCACGGCATAGCCCATCTTGCCAGTGGAATGGTTTGTCAGGTAGCGCACCGGGTCCATGGATTCCTGCGTTGCACCGGCCGACACAACGACCTTTTTGCCGCGCAGATCCTTTTCACAGGCAAGCTCGCGCAGCACATAGTCCACCAGCACGCCCTCCTCAGGCAGCCGGCCGGAGCCGACATCGCCGCAGGCCAGCATACCGGAGCCGGACGGAATGACGGTGAAGCCATAGTGCTGCAGTGTTTTGAGGTTATCCTGCGTGATGGGATTTTCCAGCATGTGGGTGTTCATGGCGGGCGCAACCAGCTTGGGGCAGGTCGCAGCCAGCGTGACGGTGGTCAGCATATCATCGGCCTGACCGTGGGCCAGCTTGGCGATGACATTGGCCGTGGCAGGCGCAATGAGCATGAGGTCCGCCGCATTGGCAAGGCTGATATGCGCCACATCGTACTGGAAGTTGCGGTCGAAGGTATCCACCTGACAGCGGCGGCGGGTCAGCGTTTCAAATACCAGCGGAGAGATGAACTCGGTGGCATTTTTGGTCATCAGGACATGAACATCGGCCCCCAGCTTGACCAGCGCATGCGCCACATTGGGCATTTTATAGGCCGCAATGCCTCCGGTGATGCCGAGGACGATGGTTTTTCCGGTAAGTAACATAAAATCAACACCCTTACTAACTAGATAAGAGATACTAGATAAAAGACAATAAAATTGGTGGAGCTTTCGCCTTTGGCGAAAACAAAATTTGTATTGTGGTTATTATAGCAGATTGACGCCTTATATGCAAACAAGTATAATAATTTTGAGCGGCGCAAAGCGACGCGATCCACCATATTTCTTATCTATTATCTCTTATCTTTTATCTATAAAAGGAATTTATTATGGTTTTAGCAGTTGACATCGGCAACTCCAACATCTGTATCGGCGGTCTGACGGGGGCAGAGCATTGCTCTATCCAGTTCACAATGCGAATGGTCACGCGGCCCCGCTGCACAGCGGATGAGTATGCCGCCGAGATGAAATTCCTGCTGCGCCGCCTGCAGGTAGACCCTGTCGCCTGCGAGGGCGTCATTGTCTGCAGCGTTGTCCCCCAGCTGACCGAGGTGCTGGCAGCGGCCTGCAAGCGGCTGACCGGGCAGGAGCCGCTGATCGTCAGCTGTGGTCTGGACATGGGGCTTAGCTTTCAGGTTGACGAGCCTGCCAAAGTTGGCCGTGACCGCATTGCCGATGCCGCCGCTGCCGCTGCACACTATCCCCTGCCCTGCATGACAGTCGATCTGGGCACCGCCACGACCTACAATGTCATCTCTGCACAGCGGGAGTTTCTGGGCGGCTTCATCGTACCCGGTGTGCAAACCAGTCTGCGGGCCATCAGCGCAGGCACAGCCCAACTGCCGCCCATTGCACCCGAGCCGCCGGAGCATCTCATCGGTGCCAACACGGTAGCCGCGCTGAACAACGGGGCGATGTTCGGCACGGCCGCCCAGCTGGACGGACTGGCTGATCGAGTCGAGACAGAGCTTGGCCAGCCGCTGACCGTGGTTGTGACCGGCGGGCTTGCACCGTACATCACCCCCTGCTGCAAGCGCAAAGTCATCTATGACGCAGACCTGCTGTTTAAGGGGCTGGCGCTGATTTGGGAGAAGAACAAACAGTGAAAAATCTGTACATTATTTTAAACGCTGCGTTTTGGTGCTTTATCGGGGTGTTTCTGGGCGTCAGCCTGTACACCTGCTGGGACTACCACGCCCACCCCGGGCTGTATGCGCTGCAATCTGCGCCATGGTATCTGAGCATACAGATTCATGCGGTGTTTACCATAGTGGTTTGCGGGATGCTGGCACTGGGAATATGGATCTTGCGGAAGAAAATGTAATCCTGTAGGGCGGCCTGTCCTCAGGCCGCCGCGGAGGGAGCAAAATTCTTCCCTATAAATCTACGGATAAGAGGGTGTCTGCCGTAAGCATACGGGCCGGGCATGCCCGGACCCTACAGACATAACAAAAAATACCGTACCGGCACATTTCTGCACTGGTACGGTATTTTTATGCTTTATCCAATTTTACATGTCGGGCGTGACGGGCACAGCACCGTAGTTGCGGATGTTCAGCACATGGCAGCTGCCCTCGCCGAAGCAGCCGTCAATGGCCGCCTTGTAGGTATCCAGCAGATCGACGGGGACAAACGCCTGAATGGTGCCTGCAAAGCCGCCGCCCTGCAAGCGCCATGCACCACGGCCGTTCAGCACCTTCTGGCTCAGCGCCAGCGCCAGCGGCACACCCTGCTCCTGCGGGGCCTTGATGCTGTAGGCATTCTGGTTGAACTCAAAGCTGGAGTGGCCGCCCTCGATGATGAGTTTGAGGAAGGTATCAAAATCATCATCGCGCACGGCGTCGCAGAGCTGCGCGGCGCGGCGGCAGTCGTTGTAGAAGTGGATAGCGCGGACAACAGCGCGGTCACCCACAGCCTTGCGCAGCTGCGGGATAGCCTTGTAGAACTCGTCCTCGTCCACATCGCGCAGGACCTTCTTGCCGAACTGCTCTGCAACACTCTCCATCTCACGGCGGATGGCGGCATAGTCGTCAGTCAGGTCAGCATGGCTGCCCTTCGTATCGCTGATGCACATGACAAAGCCGTGCTTGGCAAGATCAATGGCAGTCTGGCCAACAACAGGCTTTTCGGGATTCTTAAAGTCGATGGTGATGACACCGCCGACCGCGCAGGCCGTCTGATCCATCAGTCCGCAGGGCTTGCCGAAGAAAACATTCTCCGCAAACTGGCCGATCTGTGCGATCTTGACCTGACTGAACTTCTCCATGTCATTGTTGTTATATTCGCCGCGCAGGATGGCACCGATGCAGACCTCAAACGCTGCAGAGCTGGACAGGCCGGAGCCGCGCAGCACATTGCTGGTGCTGTAGCAGTCAAAGCCGCCCACCTTGCCGCCGGCATCCACAATGCCCTTTGCCACGCCGCGGATCAGAGAGGCGGAGTGCTCAGCCTCCTGCGGCTGCGGAACCAGAACATTGACATCGACATCATCGATCTTGTCAAAGCCCAGGGACTTGACGCGGATGATGTTATCCTCATTGGGGGAAACGACCGCAACCATATCCAAATTGACGGAGCCGGCCAGCACCACGCCGTTGTTATGGTCGGTGTGGTTGCCGCCGATCTCGGTGCGGCCGGGGGCAGAGTAAAGACGGACCGTGCGGGAGGTGCCGTACTTCTTTTCAAATTCATCGATCAGGTCGGTATAGCGCTTGCGCTGCTCCTGCACGGCGGATGCACCGTACAGCTTGGTAAAGGCGGCGTCATATTCGCCCTGTGCGATCTGCTGTTTGAGTTCAATGGTATTTGCCATGATTCCACTCACCTTTCCTGTCGGGCGGCTCTTTTCGTAGATATGCACAAAATGAGCCTTTCTTTTTTAGGCAGACAGCCAAACGAACAGCTCTCTGTCGATTTCTTGTTTTCAGTATAGCAAATCCTGCAAAAAAAGCAAACATAATTTCAGGCTCTTTTATGGACTTTTGATGAATAGCTTGCTATAATAGGAATATCACAGAAGTGAGGTGCAGCCATGACCATCAATGAGATGAAGCAATCCTACAAGCAGAGCTACACAGATAATGTCGAGCTCTCAATCTTTAACTGCGGACGTGAGCAGTGCCAGCCGGGCCACACTTGGGGCCCCGGCGTGCGCGACCACTACCTGATCCATCTGGTCGTAGCGGGCAAGGGTGTCTATCAGGTCAACGGTGCATCGCACACCCTGCAGGAGGGTGATCTGTTCCTCGCCAAGCCGAACCAGCTCATCACCTACGCCGCTGATGAGACCGACCCGTGGGAGTATTACTGGGTCGGCTTCAACGGCGCGTGCGCCAATAAGCTTGTGCAGCAGACCCCGTTTTCCGAGGCGCACCCTGTACACCACTGCCGGGATCTGCAGACCGCGCGGGAAGCGCTGTACAACATCTATCTTTCCCGCGGGCCGGAGCCTCACTGCGAGGCAATGATGACGGGCTACCTGTACATATTTATGGCGCACCTGATGAAGGAAGCCCGCGAGGCCATGCCCAATGTAGGCTCGTCGAGCAGCCAGTATGTGCTGGCCGCCATCAAGTTTATCCAGTTCAACTACTCGCACGACATCTCGGTGGACGACATTGCCAAGGCGGTCGGCGTCAGCCGCAGCCATCTGTATCGTGTTTTCATGTCGAATGTCGGGCAGAGCCCCATCGACTACCTGACGAACTACCGTGTCAGTGAGGCCTGCAGCCTGCTGAAAAACTCCGGCCTTTCTATTGCTGAGATCGCCGTGTCGGTGGGCTTCTTTGACCAGTTCTACTTCTCCCGCGTGTTCAAAAAGGTCAAGGGCGTGCCGCCGAGCAAGTATCTGTCCGCGCTGGAAAAGGAAACCACCCCGCAGAACACCAACCCGTAACTTTGTTTTTAAGGAGCAGACATGCCTTTTACGAAAAATCAGATCATCACCCTCGAGATCAAATCCATCTCCAATGACGGAAACGGCGTGGCCCACAAGGACGGTCAGGCCGTTTTTGTGCCGCTGACCGCCCCCGGCGACATTGCCGAGGTTCGCATCGTAAAGCCGATGAAAAGCTATGCCTTCGGCCGTGTGGAGCGGCTGCTGGCCCCCGGTCCGGACCGCATCCGGCAGGACTGCCCCGTTGCCGGCCCCTGCGGCGGCTGCGGGCTGCGCCATATCCGCTACGAGGCTGAGTGCGCCGCCAAGACACAGTTTGTGCGGGATGCCTTTGCGCGCATTGGCAAGCTGGATGTTCCCGTGCGGGAGGTGCTGGCCGCCCCCGCTGCCGACCGCTACCGCAACAAGGTTCAGCTGCCGGTCGGCACGGATGAGAATGGGCATATCGTGACCGGTTTCTTTGCCGGACGCAGCCACCGCATTGTCGCTTGTGCCGACTGCCGCCTGCAGCCGGAGTGGATGAACCAACTGGCCGCGCGCGCCTGCGCGCTGCTTGAGGAAAACGGCATCACTGCCTACAACGAGGAAACGCACACCGGCCGTGTGCGGCATCTCTACATGCGGCAGGGCTGGCACAGCGGCCAGCGGCTGCTCTGCTTTGTTGTGAACGGTAACGGCCTGCCCAACGAAACAGAGATTTGCGCTATTTTGCAAAAAGAATTTGATTTAACAACGATTTTAATTAACCGCAACAGTGAGCGCACCAATGTGATTCTGGGCCGCAAAACCCGCACCGTGCTTGGCCCCGGCGTCATTGAGGATACACTTGCCGGCGTCCCGCTGCGCATGGGCGTGCATGAATTTTATCAGGTAAACACCCCCGCTGCCGAAACACTGTACGCCAAGGCACGGGAGTATGCCGGGCTGAAGGAGACAGATTTTCTGCTTGACCTCTACTGCGGCATGGGCACGATCGGACTTTCGATGCTGCCCGACTGCCGGCGTCTGGTCGGTGTCGAGGTCGTGCCGCAGGCCGTGGACGGTGCCAAACAGACAGCCGCCCGTCTGGGGCTGGATGACGACCGGGCGGATTTCCGCTGTCAGGATGCCGGTGCGGCAGCCGCACAGCTGGCCGCCGAGGGTGCCCGCCCCGATGTGATCGTAGTGGACCCGCCGCGCAAGGGCTGCGACGAGGCTGCCCTGACCGCCATTGCCGAGATGGCCCCCCGCACAGTGGTCATGGTCAGCTGCAATGCAGCCACCGCCGCACGCGACACCAAATGGCTGACCGAGCATGGCTACAAGGCCGTGGAGGTCCAGCCGGTGGACCTCTTCCCCCGGACGCGGCATGTAGAGACGGTTGTCTTGCTTTCCAAGGGTGAGGTCGACTCGAAAAAGATTCGGGTTGAGTTCTCTTTGGAAGATATGGATATGTCCGAATTTCAGGATGGGGCAACCTACACCCAGATCAAGGACTATGTGCTGGAGCATAGCGGGTTAAAGGTATCCAACCTTTATATCTCGCAGATTAAACGAAAATGTGGGATTGAGGTCGGCAAGAACTACAATCTGCCCAAATCCGAAGATTCCAGACAGCCCCAGTGTCCGCCGGAAAAAGAGAAAGCAATCCGAGAAGCTATGAAATATTTTGGGATGATTTAATATCCCATATTATGGAGGTTGCTTATGGATAGATTGATTTCTTGTGAGTTCAACATGGATAATGCTTGTGTGGAACTAAAATTTGCAAATGGCAGCATGATTGCCATTGATACCATCGCCGTGGAGAATGAGGTTGCCGATAATATGTATCAGCGGTCAGAATTGGACTATCTGATCTACAATGATCCGATTGGATATGCAGACTTGATATTGAACGGAAACCCCGAAATTTATCTAAAAACTGTAACTGAATGTAAACCCTTAGATTAAAACTCAGCCCTCTGCCTTTTCCTTGGCAGAGGGCCGTTTTTTGCTTAACAGTTATTGAGCATCCCTTAATTGCTCTACAACACTGCATTTCGCTGCATTGTCACACATCATGCAAGGAATCAGCCACCCCAGCAGAAGAAATACCGGAATTGTCAGCAGGACAGGCAGAATGGTGAATCGATACTCAAAGAACCAGAACATACTGCCCAGCATTTTTCCTGCAAGAGGTCCCA
>OJAC01000895.1_pt1 | contig 18590 bp, 22 predicted proteins | sample 1588701 | NCBI WGS metagenome assembly OJAC01 (sample SAMN03283256) | human gut metagenome | biome: human-associated habitat; material: feces | host: Homo sapiens | place: USA | collected 2013 | reverse complement strand
TATCCATTAATTTCTGTGTATGCTGCGATCTGGTCTTTGTACCTATCCACTTCTTCTTCAGTAATAAAAATGTGATCCGAATCCATCTCTTCACCTGGGCGCATCGGACGTGTCGTATAAGATTTTACCAATTTCAATCTCATTTTCTCGCATACTTCTCTGGCGATGCTTGATTTTCCGGATGCAGTACGTCCAACAATTAGGAATTTGACTGGTTTCTGAGGTATTTTCTTTATATCTATCGTCTCCTTTATGTGATGCGAGGCCGAAGCCCCGCATATTTATTATTTTCTTTTCTTGTGTCGTCTTTTAATTTCTCTGTCAATCAGTACATTCCAGATTAAATTTGGATGTTTGTCCCGAATTTTATGCCATTTTTGGGACACTATATCTCTGATATTACATATTAAGATGCATGGGCCTCCTGCTAAAATTAGAAAAAAATCTTTTGTTTCCCATTCATCTAGGATTTCACGCAATTCTGATTCACTGGAAATTCTAAGTAACACTTGAATACATACAAATCCACAAACGATCCAAATGCTACATGCGATTAATAAATCAACCCACATTGAAATTACTTCCCTTCATTAGCAACAACAGTATCGGCCCCAGTTACAGTTACCCAGCCGTGCTGTAATCTTGCTTCTGCTTCTGTCATTTTGATCAGTTCGTCTGTAATAGATTCTGACTTTAATCTATTAGCTTCTGCTTCAGCCTGTGCGTTTGTGATTGTAACCTGTGCATTTGCTTCTGCTTCAGCCTTCTTCGCTTCTCCCTGTGCAATCGCAGTCTGCTTGTCCAGTTCTGCCTTTTCTGCGTCCTGTTTAGCCTGTTCTTTAGCCTGAACTTTTGCCTGTAACGCTTCATCAAGCTGAACATCGATAATCAGTGCTGACGAAATCTCAATACCATATTCATCGTTAAGTTTGGAGTTTAAATATTTTGTGATCTCCTGCCCGACTTCCGCTCTCTTATCGGAGTAGATGTCCATTACGGAAAATTTCGGTGTCACTTCTTTGATGTATGCAATGATTGAATTTTTAACCTTCGATTCTACGAGATCTTCTCCGTCCATCCCATTGAATTTTTCGTACAGATCTGTGACGCGATCCGCCATGAAGTTATAGTTCACAGTCATGTTCATTTTCACCATACCTCCGTCCGCCGGAGCATCTACGTGAGTATCTTTTTTTAGCTTCTTTTCGTTAAAATCTGATGCGTTATTACTTAGTACAAGTTGCTGCTGAGATACTGGATAGTCACGCACTTTATCAAAAGGAGATACCAGATGGAATCCCGGAGACAATGTTTCTTCCTGTACACCATCTTTCATAGAGTAAACAACTCCAACTTCTCCTTGTCCTACATATGTACCACCTTTAATAAGCATTGCTGCTCCTACTACAACTGCGATACCAATTAAAAATCCTACTACTTTAGCTTTCATCTATTCTTCCTCCCGAATTTTCTTTTTCATTTTTTCGTGTGTTTCCTGTTCAATTTCAAACATACTTTCTTTTCTTTTGATTGAAATGTAAATTTTATTTCCAATCCACCATAAAGCAAGAGCAATGACTCCTAAAACAAAACACAGCATTAGGAAAATCAAAAATCTTCCCATGTTTTACTCTCCTTCCTTCTTGCTCGGATCAATTCCTGTAATCAACTCAGAATATGGTAATGTCTTAATCCAATCAATAAAACCTTTCGCCCACTCATCCAACTTGTGATTCTTACGAGACTTATAAATATTCGCCAAGACTTCGTAGTTCAACTCAACTGTCCGTTTCTGGTTATAGCTACTCGGAAGAAGCTGAATCATTTGCCACCAGTATTTTTTGTCTTTGGTTTCTATGAATTCGGTTCTATAGTGATTTAAACAAGGTATTGTGAATCTTTCTAATAATTCAATAGGCGAAATGGTCATATGATTATCATTAGTCGGAATAAATGTACCAATGTCAGCGTCTGATAAATGCTCACAACTAAAATCCTCTAGCGTAAATTCCTTTGCATGAATCTTGTGCATTGTTGAGCAAGAGTTAGCAACAGTTCCAACTTTATACGTCGAGAATTCCTTCCAAAAATACAAAGGGGCCGTAATATCAACATACACCGTAATCATCCGCATAAATTTACGATGATCTGTACCAGCATTGCGCAGCCGCATCATGAGGCCGTAGTCATTTGGGCCGATTTTAAATTCACCAAACCACTCGTCTCCATTTTGGTCAATCGCAACTACTTCTTGGCCACTATCACTCTTCTCCCAAGAGTTCATCGGATTCCGCATTCCACGGATCGCAGCCTCCCAACCCATTACTTCTGTATTTTCAAATTTAATCATCTATAGATTTAACCTCCCACTTCGCTAAAAACTTATAGAAATCCTCGGCTACATCTGTGCGATCAGTATGAATATGAACATCAATAAGCTGAGACAGATCCAAACTATATACACCAAGAGTGCTTTTCGCATTAACCACTTGTCTGCCCTGTGTGATTTCAATTTCTCCTGTGTAATACTGACATCCTTGAATAAATTCATTAATATCACTGATCAGATTTAATTGAATTTGCATTTACTCATCTCCTTCCACTAACCAAAGATCAATTAGTTCTTGAAAACGGCTTTCCACCTCTTTGCTGTTTGTATGTATTACTACTGTAAATTCTTTATCTAATGGCATACTCAGTACACCCATAATACTTTTTGCATCAATCGTATATCTGCCGTACTTTACATCGATATCTTCTTCAAATTCGTTGCAGATCTTCACGAATAAAGCTGTATTATTTGCGTTATTAAGTCGAATTCTTGTCACTCACTCTCTCCTCCTCTCCGTAAACATCCCATATTTGCCGAATAAATTTTAAAAGCATAGCAGAAATTATAGGGATCATCTGAATAAGTATTGTGTCTTGTGATGCACTCAATTGGATACTCATTTCCGAATTCATCTACCACAATTAAAAAATTGTCCTCACTAATCTTGCTTAATTCTTGCTTTGCTTGAGATATTCTACTAATCATCATCTGATAAGTTATCTTCACCTCTTTTATCACATAATCGACGTATTGTTTGTATGTCTTTTGTGTAAAGCTTCATCTGATTCATTACTGTATTAATTGCAGTAATTTCGTCATCACAAATTCCATAATCTAACTGTTGTAAAGAAGTATGATTTTCGTCCAACCACTCTTCTAATTCGCTGAACCCTACGTGGATCACCCCATCGAAGTCATAAATAATGGTGTATTCAATTTCTTCCCACATTTCGTGAGATATGGTTATCTTAAAATCCGTAGGTGAAATTTCCATACGCATATCAAAATCATTTCCAATGAGATTCCTTAATTCTTTCATTAATTCTAAGATAAGGCATTCCTCCTTTTATTCACTTAAATAAATTTGCTTTCCAATCGCATTTACAACATCAACCGTTACTCCATTACCTGCTTGTTTATAAAGTTGGCTGTCTGAGTTTACAAATGCAGCTCGCTCAAAATATTCATCTGACCACCCTTGTAGTCTGAAGCACTCTTTTGGTGTAAGTTTACGGATTGCTATGTAACACTGATATTTCTCGTACCATACGCAATAAGTTAAGAATCCACCAGGCATTTCAGCATAAATGCCATCATTATTTGTCTTTTTAATTGATGTTTTTAAAACAACAGAAGTATCATGCTTTTCTGCTTTTAAAGTTGGAACAAAATCCTTATATATAGGAGTTCCAAATTTTTCTGAATTAAACGCATATATTCCTCCTATTGGTTCAATAACAACTCCATGTCGATCCTGTGCAGTCAGCGTAAACATTGGCTCTCCATCTTCTTTAAAATGTCTTCCGTTCTGACGTTTGTTTACCCTATCAGGAGTAAGTATAGGAATAGCTACTTGACTTCCTTCTCCTTTATTGGTTGTTAATGCAGGATCTGCCGCTTGAGAGTCATAGACATTACCATTCATTCCATGTCCACATGGATTTACATTTCCAAGTACTTTGATACCAACATGATGTCCTCTTCCTCCACCTTGTCCTGTGTCCAACGCTTCTGTTATTCCATCTGGGGAAAAGGTTTGCATATTTCTATGATAGCCATTTCTGTGTCTCATTATTGAAACACTATTTTCTCCATCTGCTCCCATGATAGGAAATATTTTTGAGGAACCGAATCTTCTAAGATGTCCGATAGTGTATATGCGCTCCCTGTTTTGAGGGACGAACCATTTTGAGTTGATATTCTGCCATTCGATATCGTACCCAAGTCTGTCCATTTCAGAGAGGATTGATAAATAGTCAAGTCCTCGGTTTGAAGAAAGCATTCCCTTAACATTTTCATAGATAAGCCATTCAGGTCGGTTTTCTTCTTTTTGTTCTTCCAAGAGTCTAAAAATTTCTCGTATAAGGCTTGATCTGTCTCCGTCCAGTCCTGCTCGTTTTCCTGCAATGCTGAAGTCTTGGCAGTTGTGCACTCCCATGTTGTTTGCTGTGTATGAATGATCATCTTCCACCTCCATGTTATATACTGTTTCTATTCGATCAGGATTGTAAGATAGATATGTAATAGGCATCCACAAACAGTTATCCAATTCGAAAAGAAAATCATTTTTATTAATCTGTAAAGTCCCATCATTCGGAATTTGAATTAACTCATCCCCAGTAAATTTCTGAACCTCTTTCCAATAAGGGTCTGAAACTGTTATATTGAATAGAACCTCCTTGTCATCCCCTTTGTTGATTTTCGTATCTCGCACATAGAACCTATGATTTCCAGTTACTTCTGTTACAGGATTTCCTTTAACTTTTAATGTCCAGATACCTTTCTTTCTATTTACCATAGGGATTAGAACTTTTTTAAATCTATTTTTATGAGTGAGCACCATATCTCCCATCTTAATATCTTCTATAGGAATCAATCCTCGATGAGTAGTAATTAATGTTCCTTTCACAAAACATGGAGCACCAAATGTCCAGCAGTCTGATTTTGGTAAGTTTCTAACGTTTGCATCTCTGATGTCACTGACGTACCACTCTCCATTTCTATATTCTTCTTTTAAAATTTCTTTCTGTCTTTTCTTGAGCGGCAGAGTTTTAAGGTATTCTTTCTGTTCTTCTGTAATCAAATGCATAGATGTGTAGCTTGCTGTAGCGTATTTATCAAACTCACAGAACCCGACGCATTTATGACCAGCTAATTCCATTCCTCTTCGGAAACCACCAATGCCAGCAAAAAAATCTATAAAAGTAAGTTGTTCTTTTTCTTCGAAAGGAGATATACAACCGTTCTTGTATACCCCTCCCTGATTAATTTTTGTGTTTTCCATTATGTCCACAACAGAACGTACGTTACTTAACCGGTTCTGTTTTCTCCTTTTTCCAATTTCAGGTTGTACTTCCCTGATAAATTCTTTTTATTTATAGTTTTCTATAAAATCCTCAATATTCATTTGTCCAACTGGACAATCCATGGTTGCATTGTGTAACGCTTCTTCTACATTTCCTTTCATCTGCTGGAAATAGCTTTCTTTCAGTTCGCTTGAAATTGTTCTTCTTCCAAGAGTAAGCGCAACATAAGATGTGCTGCCGATTCCTCCGAATGGATCAAATACGATATCATCAGGATTCGTCCATAATTCAATACATCTCTGGATAACACTTAATTGAAGAGGGCAGATATGCTTTTCATCTTTTTCTGCTCTTGCGGATTTCTTCTGGAGTGTATCTGACTGCCGAATGTCCATCCACACCGGGCTTGCATAGTTCTGCCACACATTGACCGGAAATGATTCATGCGTATGACTAATTCGTTCCGGATTTTCTCCCGGTTTCCGCATTGTAATAATGTAATCAGGAATTCCCTGCCTACACATAGAACTGTCTTTCCTAATCTGTTTATGTAATAAACCAAGGGCTTTTGTTCTCTGCATTTCTGTTACAGGATTTTTGAAAATTGTTACCCGCGAATGGTAGATAAACCCACAGTCTTCAAAAATCTGCCGTATCATCGCCGGAAAATCCTTTAAGCCAATCACGCCATCTCTCGATTTCATTAATGGCAGATCCATGCAATGAAAACTCAGTAATCTTCCAGGCATTGTAATTCGGTACAGTTCTTTCGCTAAGTAAATAAAGTGATGATAAAATTCATCGTCTCCTTTACAATTTCCCATATCTCTATCACTATTTGAATAAACGTACAATCCTTCAAACGGAGGCGAAAACAGCGTATAATGAATACTGTTGTCTGGAATTTCCTTTGCGATCTCACATGAATCGCCATTATAGATGGCGTATCTATTTTTAACTACCTGTTCAATTACGTCCATTAATTAAATTCCTCCCAATTCGGTAATCTCATTGTTTGATGCGGTTCATAAGGAGTACTGATCCTACATGTGCTTCGCAGCTCCTTCTTCGTAATTTCCTTTGTAAGCTCCGTCATTTCTTTCTGCATTTTTAGGAAGTCTTTTTCTTTACGTTCAATGTTTTCCTTGACACATCCTTCCTTTGCGGAAATGATGATATAAACATTTACTGGACAGGTTTGTCCAAACCTCCAACACCGCCGGATTGCTTGATAGTACTGTTCATAGCTATCTGAGAGTCCAGTGAAAATCATATTGTGGCAACTCTGCCAGTTACAACCATACCCTGTGATTGATGGTTTACTTACTAATGCTCGAATGGAACCATCCGCAAATTCTGTGACTGCATCAGCCTTATGAGAGGCTTTATCAGCTCCTTTTACCTCAACAGAATCTTGTATCAGTTCATGTAACCGTTTTGATTCATCATTTAAATCACACCAGACTAACCATTGTTCGTCAGAAGAGTTAGCCAATTCTGCTGCTTTCTGACATCTCAGATCTAAACTGTCTTTTCTGGCTTGTCTACGTTCTGTCAGTGTCAAAGTTTCACTGGTCGGTTCTTCTCCATCGACTACAATCTCTGTAATATTTAATGGAGGTAAGTGATAAGCTGTCCCGTCATATCCGAGATTTTCAGGGTTATCGATAAAAACAGAGAACGTAGAAAGCCATTGCCAGAACACTTCTTCTGCGTGTCCTTTTAATCTCCACTTAGAAGTCTGTCCTCCGTCGTGTACAAAAAACATTGCAAGCATTTCTGGTCTTGTCATTACTCCACAAAATTCAGAATGATTTCCGAGTTCCATATAATCATTTGGAGCGGGTGTTGCTGTGCAGGCAAGTTTATATGGCACATCCTTAAAGCTTTCTATAATGAAATTTCTGACCTTCCCGGAATAAGATTTCAAAATACTGCTTTCATCCAAAACTACGCCCACAAATTGATTCGCAATGAAATGATCCAGCTTTTCATAATTTGTAATATTAATTCCGTTCTCGCACTCTTCCTGGGATTCAACCACTTTTGCAGGAATACCGAATTTATCTCCTTCTCTTTTGGTCTGCTCTGCGACTGCCAAAGGCGCAAGAATTAATACCATACCACCTGTTTTTTCATGTACCTTATTAGCCCATTCAAGCTGCATAGCCGTTTTCCCAAGACCGCATCCGGCAAAAATACATGCTTTCCCTTTCTTTAAAGCCCATCGAACAATATCCTTCTGGAAATCGTACAACATAGGATTGAGATCAGACTTATCGATATCAAATCCACTGCTCTCTAAAACAAATCGTTTTGACTGTAAAAATTCATTGTAGTTCATTGTTTAAGGAACCCGATATATCGTTACCCAAGCTTGAGGTTCGGCTCCTTTCTCAATATTTAATTTTCAAATGGATTTTTGATGTTTTGCTTGTAGGGTTTGCCAGCCCCTACATAATATTATATGTTTACAAATATCAATTATGAGTTCTGCTATAAATGATTTCGTAAATAAGATTCAAAATATCCTCGGATAAAAAATCCCGTGTAATTCTTATCCTTGAGGAAAACAATGGGGATCTGATACTTATGCCAAAAGCTGTGGACGCTCGCCCAATATGATTTATTATTGTATTTGGTTTCGTAATTTCCAGATACCATATCTCCGTATGTTGCGTTTTCGATCACTAACACTTTACTGGACGGAGCTAGACATAATTCCTTTTCTAATCGATCCCTTTCTTTCGTTAAATTCCCACTGAGTTCTTCTAATGATCCTTTCCGTTCCACAACAATTTGCTTATCAAAATACTCATCCCGGCATATAGATAAGGATTCATTCGCCGGGATGTAGAATGAATAATCTCCGTATTTTAGAGCCTTCTTCTTATATTGAATGTTAGCTTTATCAAAATATTTCAAGATGTGATCGTTGACTTTTTCGCGAGTATCAATCAAAATCACCATTGAATGAATCAGTTCATCTAATTCTTTTTCAGTATATTTGTAGTGTCCTATCATATAGCATCCTCCGAAGTGATCTTACGATAATCATTAATCCACCAATCGCTCACTCCTGGCACCACTTCCCACTCTCCATCGTTGTTTTTTGCCCGCTTTGGTTCCTCTTTGCAGCTTATCATATAAATAATGTCTCCATTCTCTACGGGTAACATCTGAAAACTTGTCTTTACCTGCTTATTGTTTCTGATAAGTTGTTTATGGATCTTCATCTCGCAGGTTTCCCCTGTTTTCAAACAATATGCCAAAAATTTCGGAGAATATGTAGTGTCTAAATCTAATACCGCAACATATCTTGGTGATATATCTGGATTTTTATATTCTACATATTCTAAGACATCGTACTCAAACTGAATAAGATCCTTAACTGGGTATTCATTATTCGGAATATGTCTGAAAATCTCCCGTACCAATCCGTGTAAATCCAAGATCGTCCATCGTGAGGTACTGACTTTTCCAGATTTCGTAATATCTGTTGCGTAACGGTTCAGATCAATACCAGTTAAACCAAGCTCTTCAATCTGACTTTTATTGATAGTTGATCTTCCACCCTGCTTATACCAATAATCAATCATGTCCGCTGCTTGGAGCAATTTTTTCACACTTCCAAAACGATGAAAGTATCGAATAGAAATCAACTTTCGCAACACAGTCGTATTGATTTTCTTATTCTTTGCTGTTAAGTAAATACGGACAAAATCATTCAATCCACTCTGTGCAATTTCGTATAAAGATTGGACTACATTAACGCCAATATCTTTTACACTGGACAAGCTTGGATATATGAGCTTCTTTTCGTCGTCCACCGTGAATTTTGAATTATCTGCCCCGTACTCATATGATCCGATAGAGTAACCGTAAAATTGTTTTGCTTCCTTTTCCAATTCTGCAATCTTGTTCTTATTTCCTTTTTCCTGATAATGGTTCAGCACCACTTCATAGAAAACTGACGGGTAATGAGCTTTCATCCATGCTTCATATAGGGAATCAAATGCCATTGACAATGCATGAGGAGCATTAAAACTATATCTGGCGCTGTCTTTAATTACTTTATATACCGGAGCAAAGTTATTTGTATTCCCAATATTTTCAAGCCAGTGTGACTTCATATTGTTTTCTACTTTCTGTAGTGCTTCTCCGACCAGTTTCTTTTTACTGATTTTCTTGATCGTATCGTAACTGTCCTGCATCGGAATACCAAGGAATGAAAAAATTTTCATAACGGCTTCCTGATACAACATATAATGGAAGCAATCCTCCAGAAGTTCATCAATCGCTGGTTCTCCATTACTGTACGGAATACGATTTAAAAAGCCGTCAATCAGAGACTTGAATCCCGGGCGAATTGCAGCAATAAAAGCAGCTAACTCTTTGACATTCTGCGGCCGGTACTTCATCACCCTTTTGGTTGTTGTGGCTTTTTCACATTGGTTTAAACAACAAGTAATCCCTTTCGCATATAAATCCCATGTTAAGCTATCACCTGTTACCATCTTTCTGAGCTGAGAAACTGTTGGAACTTCTTTCCCGATAGCGTGGTACAGTTTATAAATCAATCCCACCACATCAACGATAAGGAAATCGTCTTTTACATACCCGAACTTATCCAACAGACTTCCTTCAATATTGACAACCATCGTCGGCGTTTTAGAAGTTTTTGACTGACACCGGATCAATCCAATTTCATAACGAAGATCTCCATATCCTTCTACATCTGTATGTTCTGGATCTCCGTTAAATAGGAAGAAACCACATGCATGAACTTTTGCTTGTTCAACAATATCCTGATATGGTTTACTCTCATTGAAAATCCGCAGATACTCTGGATCAGTAATATAATCTTCGATTAAAATACTTTGCTTTTCTTCATTATCGTCCGCCTGCTTTAAAGCTTCATTGTACCGATCAATACACTTTGAAATATTGTTTGCTACCGTCGGTTCAATCCCACGAATACCGGCGTACAGTTTAAATCCAGATTTTTCTCCTAATTTTCCAACTGCCAGTAACGGATAGCATCCATGTTCCCCACACAATTCTTTCCCTGCCTGAATGAAAGGCTCCTGTTTTGCGACGTTTGCGTCGATATCCGGCATTTGATGAGAAGATAAAATACGGTCTTTCGTAATAAAACGCTCCGGATAAATCGGCACCTCGGATTCGAATCGATCAAGACTTGTAAATCCAAGTAACTTACTGCAATAATAAGAACTGGCACTACCTCTGGATGTAGTCGTAAGCTGCCCTCCATATTGATTTACAGCCAAGTCAACCAGTCTATGATTAAATAAGAAGTAATCTGCGGTCTTGCTATCCCGGATTTCTCCGAATTCATAAGTCATTCCTTCTTTCCGGTCTTCAGTATGGTGATCCCTATCTTCTTTCTCGAACTCTTCATTCAGTATTTTTTTGAGGATTTCCGCTCTCTGTTCATAGTTATACTGCTGATATTCTTCTATGATCGGGATCTTAAAGTTTGTTGACAATGTGATATCGTGGCATCCATCGACAAATACATGCGTATTCATCATTGCATACAGGATTTCTTCTTCCGGCAGGACATTTTGTTCTACCATTCTCCGATACACTTCTCTGCCATTCGGAAAATCCATATACCAGCCAACTTCATCATCGTAAAAAATCTTCTTACGTTTTAAGAGATTATCCCTTTTAATCCGGTCTTCATCATCAATGTAATGTGTATCCAATCCTATGATTGTCTGGATTCCGAATTCTTTTGACAACGCATAAATTCTGCGATTTAACTCTTTCTGAGGATCTGTATTATGCGTCTGATACTCTAAGAAGAAACTGTCTCCAAAATGCTGCCAAACCCGATACCAAATTTCTGTTGCATCTTCATATTTCCATCCGGCCAAACATGCACTTGTAACATATACTTCATCTGGTGAAAGCTGAAATAGTAACTCTAAATCAATCCTTGGTTTACCATAGAATCCGTTATCATGTGCTTCTGATATCATATAATTAATCTTTCTGATAGCTTGATATGTACGAGCTACCAACACAATATGGCAATTTGTACGATCTCTGCTTTTCTTTACTTCTCCAGTTTTGCTATCAGTCTTTGCTTCTCCGGTTTCCGGATCGATAACCGGATATTCCCGCAGTCGATCTTTTACCCAATATGCTTCTGTTGAATACCTGAACTTCATAGATCTAAGTAATTTATTTTTCGTCCGGAAGGATTCATCTTGTGTGTTTCTGCATAAATCATAGACATACGCCCACTCTCCCTGGAATCCATGTTCCCCGGAAAAATAACAGGTGCAACCGTATTCCTGAGACTTCCGCATAAAATCAATAATATCTGTTGCAGAATCAAACTGAACTAAATTTGACCAAGTTGTATGTTTATGGTAGTTCTCCATCAACATATTTTTTTGAGTAACCCACTCTGTAATGTCATAAGGGAATGAAAACTTTAATCTTTGTGATGCTTGTTTAGCTGCTCGAATCACGGTCTGTTCTATCATGGTTTATACTCGCAAGCGTTCTCCCGCTGTGAACACAGATAGTTACAATAGTAAAAATCTGGATGCGGATTCCACTCTGTTTCTTTCTTAATTAATTCAATTGTTTCAATCGCCCATTGTAATGCTTCCTGATATTCCTCTTTTTCCCACTCAATTTTCAGATGTTTCCGATCTTTAAATAAATTCCATTCTACAAATTCTACGTGTCCATATTCTTCAAGAACTGGTTTGGAATATAAATATAACTGCCGTTTAAATTCCAAGAAATGAGCCTGATCGGTTTTACTAATGTTCCCATTTTTTAAAATTTTGATGCTGCCACTTTTATGGTCTAAAATTGTAATTGCTCCTGTTTCTTTGTTATGCAGGAGTAAATCGATATATCCAACTGCATCATATTCCCCGATTTTAAATCGTACTTCTTTTTCGACTCCAAGAATATCGTATTCATCTAATAAAAGATCAATATGATCCAAATAGTCTAATCCCTTATCATAATAAGACTGCCGAATATCCGTATACATATTGGGCGGTGCATCACAGTATACGACTTCATTAAAATGATCTTCGTAGTATTGAGAAATTTCGAATAATGAAAGCTCACCCTTCTCATATTTCTCTAGTATCTCATGCACAAGACTTCCGAATTGAGCAAAAAAGTTTTGTGCTTTTGGATAACACTGAATGTAATTCATCCACCATTCATACGGGCAGTTGTAATAACTATTCAGCCTACTGAAAGACCATACCATCGTGTCAATAATGAAACGATCATTGTTAAAATCATTTTCTTCTAATATGAATTTTTCTGAAATTAATTACACCTTCCTTCTTTGGACATATAATTCTTCCCATATTTCTCTTCCTTTGTCGCAAGGAGAGAGCTTTTCAGACGGATCACCCAGAATCCTTTTCGGATCTAAGATGACATATACGTTTGTGAACTTACGCAAGATACCTATACATGCTTGAATCTTCGTAAGAGGAACATCATTATCGAATGCAATCACTACATTTTTTATGTGCATTTGAATCAATATACTTACCTGTTCATCATTCAAATAACTTGTTTCACTTGCCAGCCAGTTATCATAACCCCACGCTTCGACTTTCATACCGGATTTAATTCCCTCGAAAATAATAACTTCATCCTTCTTCCGGATCGAATCTTGATTCTCCTTCATTCCGACGAAATAATCTATTGTTCCGATTTTTTGGTAGTTCATATATTTTTTAATACCAAGTTCTTTATACTTTGGAAATCTTGTTCTTCCCTTAAATCCGATCAACCGTAGTTGATTGTCATATACTGGATATACAATGCGGTTTGCCTGCGGATCTACACGGATCTGATACTTTTTCATAATCTCTGGATCAATTCCTTCTTCTACCCATTCACTTGGAATTTCCTCAGAAAACCTCTCAAATGCAGTCTCTTCCAGAATTTCTCGATATGGTATCGCCTTCTTCTTACTTTGTTTTACATCTCGCATCTGCTTAAATATACTTAATGAATTGCACTGGTGAAGATGTTGGATATCTCCACCAGCCATATTGCAAACTTTTTTGACGGCATCATCATAAGAAAGATGCTCAAAAGTCATAATCCAACTGATGATATTTCCGCCACAACCACATGAAAAACAATGGAATAAATTCTTCGATGGAGTAATGAAAAGAGACGGAGTTTTATCAACATGCCTTGGACAATGCGTTGCGTACTCGTCATTTCCACGCTGTTCAAAGTCCATCGTTCTGCTTGCATATTCATATAAATCAACATGACTACATAATTCCTGTAGCATATCATCATCGTATTGTTGCATTAGACTTCTCCCAACTTTTACTCAAATGGAGTACGCTTTGTAATATGCTGTTGTGCTTCGCTGATTCTCATTTTGCTCCCATCGAACATGAAATCAATGTATTCATCTTCCGACATTTGTTCTCCCAAACGATTAAGATCCACTGTCAAAGCATAATTCCCACATTTCAGCCCGTCTTTTTGAACCTTATCTCCATCTTTATCTCTCCACCATAAACTTGCGCTTACATATCTTTCAATCTTATCAGAATCCGCAACTTGATCTCCACGATTCAACTGTGCGCCTGCTAACAAAGCAATATCTAAATCACCGGCTACATTATTTTTCAGAAAATCACATCTTGCTCCTAATACGTTATAGTTTTCAGATGCAGAAGTCACATTACTCTTAATATAATCAAAGATAGAAAACTCCAAATTCATCTTATATTTCAATATTTTATGTATCGCATAAATTTCTTCATCCGTAGAAGTTGGAATATAGATATGGACAAATGGTTGCTTTTTGATCCAGTCATTTGTCTTATCTAACAATTTTGCTTCTTCGTCAGAGTATTTTTTCTTTTTAATTCGCTTGATTTCGATCCCTGTAAGGTTAGCCAGCATACGTTCATAAAATAATCTATCTTTCATTTCTGTATCTAGGTACAGAGTCGGGACCCCATTTTTCAATTTATGCATTGCCTCATTCAAAAAAAATGCAGATTTCCCCTTTTTCATCCGAGCTTTCAGAAGTACCAATTCCCCCGGTTCATATGTCAGATATTCATTCAAATGCTCAAATTTTGATGGGATCCCATAGATACCACTGTCTGTACACCGATCACAAACTTCTTTCCAAAGATCGTCTACTTTCGCCCCGAACACTTCAACTTCATTGGTCGTCACATATTGCTCTGTCAGGCGATTAATTTTCGCATTAACGGTGTTATTTACCCGTGAAAGATCCGCAGATTCATCAAAACATAACGATTGGATTTCATTAACTAATCGGTTAAGATCTCTCTTGAAAGACATCGTTACTACATTTTTAACAAGCAACTTGTATTCATCAAGAGTATGTCTACATGCATATTGGCTCATGTCAATGAATTCCTGCATGTTTGTCAAATTATGATATTCAATCTGTTTCTTAACTGCCCGGTTTGAATTCAGCATATTTGTAATATTCATGGCATCGATATTGTCAACGCCGTTCTTATAAAGTTCTGAAATGGCCCAATAGATACAACCATTTTCTACCTTATAGAAATAGGAAGGCTTGAGGTAGTCTGTGTGAAGAATGAATTCCGGATGATGAACCAGTGTTGCGATTACTCCGGCTTCTGCTTGATTATCTGAAATCAAAGAAGTGTCCTTTTTCAAACATTTCACCCTTCCATCATGTTCTCAATTGTTTTTGCCTTAACCGGTTTATACTCAAATACTACTTCCTCATTCCCCGTAGAAATCTCAGCCACACGATCTGCTTTCTTTTTACTCTGCAAATCGTATGCATTCTTCACTTCTCCGCTTTTCACAACATAATACAGCCCTTGAGGATGATTGAGCGGAATGCGATGATCAATGTAATACTGCATCCCAAACAATAGATAATCACTTGGAACTTTATGTTGAAATACAATAGTCTGAATCACTTTCTGCAACTGAGCGTAAATCGGATGGGGATCAATATGTTCAGTAAATAAACGGATAATCTCCTTAATATCTTCTTTTGTTTGGTAGCAATCCGCATGATAATAAGAAGTCTTTTCCTTTACTGCTTCAGATACCGGAACGTCCCGAGTTGAATGCGAGCAAAACTTATATCGACATTTTCTTGTATCTGTATTCATTTATATTGTGAGGGGCATAACGCCCCTCTTCCTCCTTAATTAAATGGTAATTCCTCATCAATTCCATCCGGGATGTTCATAAATCCATCACCCGTATCCACACTTGGTTCCTGCGGTGCCGGTGGAACTGGGCTTGCCTGATAACGGCTCTGATTTTCTTCACTCGCGCTCTTGCTCTCTGCAAACTCCTGCTCTTCAACTACTACATCTGTCGTATATACTTTTACACCGTCTCTGTTCGTGTAGCTTCCAGTCTGGATACGTCCAACAATAAGAATCTTGGTTCCCTGACGCAGATATTTTTCTGCAAACTCAGCGCCTTTTCCAAAGGTTACACAATTAATAAAATCGGCTGTTTGTTCTCCTTCTCTTTTAAATCTGCGATCAACAGCAAGTGTATATCTTGCTACAGATGTTGCGGATTCTCCCTGTGTATATCTCACTTCAGGATCTCGTGTGAGTCGTCCCATTAACAGTACTTTATTCATCTATTTTCTCCTCCTACTCAAGTGGTTTCATGCCTTTTAATGTTGACAGAAGCTCTGTTGCCTTATCGTAATCTCGAATTGCATTCGGATTTCCACTCGGAACAACGGCTTTTAATGCTGCCATAAGATCTGGATTTTTCGTTCCGCCAAGATCATTACAGTATTGAATAATTTCTGCCTTTACGGACTTCAATAATTCTGCCGGATCAGAAGTTACTGCGTTGTATGTTGGAGTAGGTTCTGCTTTTGGTGCAGGTTTTTCACCAAGGTTTGCCCAATCATACAGTTTTACTCCATCCTGCTCTGTTAAAATATCGTAACGTCCATCGAATAATCCGGTATTATCTTTATCTGCACTTGCCACATGTGTATCCTGAGAAATCATCAGGGAAACGGTGTATTCATAGCTTATGTCCTTATCCTGCTGCTGGCCCATTCCGACTTTCTTTGGTACTTGTTTTCCGTTCTTATCCTCTAATACCCAATCATCTTTTCCTCTTGCGGTCGCAATTACATGGATTGGGCTATGTAAAATCTTCTCCATAAAAGCATGGTGTCTCGGCTTTAATTTACCCCAGTTTGTAAAACTGTTTCCCGGCATCTTGTCATGCGTTTCATTTAACCATTTCCATTCATGTGTTAAAGAATCAATAATGAGAACCTTGTAGCCGGATTTTACCGCATCATCAATCGCCTCAATATACTTATCGGTTGTGAAAGGCTCGTCCAACTGAAGCAGATCATAATTGAATTTGTCTGCATAGTACTTATCTCGTGAACCCTCTGTACCGATATAAGCAATATCGCTATTGCACTTTTCCGCAATTCCTGTCGCAAGTCTTAATGCACTGTAACTCTTACCACATCCGCTCGCACCTGACAGTAATACTTTAATCCAGACCTGTTCTCTCTTTGCTTTTTGAAATCCCATTAATTTACATCTCTCCTTTTATTTTGTTTTTTTATAGAAACAGGACTTGCCTGTAACTTTGGAATTTTATATAAAATGCTAGTTTTATCGTTATAGAACAAATAGAATAGCATAGTAAAAAATAAATAGCACGACTACGACGGATCAATTTCCTCTAACACTGAAGCCATTACGATATAAGATTCATAATGATCCTGACACCAACGCTCAATATACGCCCGCAAAGATACTTTGTTACTCTCACACATGAGAATGCTCCAATCATCACCTAAAACATATCCATGCTTTGTCGCAGGATAATATCCGCACTTCTTCCCATCATATTGATGAAAAAGACGAACATACTCTTCCCAATTCGGAATCTTTATAATGCGAGATTCATGGTCTGCAATCGTACCATCGCTATTTAGCGAACAATGCGTCTCAATAATATACATCTCATTTCCCTTTCTTCAGTTGTAAAAATAATGAAATATAGTTGATATTGATGTTTTGCTTATCTCTAAATCGCAGTTGCCAGCTACAATTTAGTAGTCGAAAATTTTCTCAATAGTCTCTTTTAATACATCTTCTGTAAATTGTGATCCTGCTGCTTTCGGGTGTCCACCTCCGCCATAATGTTGAGCAAACACTCCTAAATTGATATCGTTACGGATTGTTCGGTAAGAAACTTTTTGATTTGCAATATCAATAATAGCAACAAAGTCAATCTCCGGGTGAAGTTCACACAATTGATTTCCCAATTCACTGATAAAACGATCTGCAAATACAATTCCTACACTGTATGCAGCAATATGAAGATTCAACATTTGCCGTGATTTCTCTTGGATATACTCCTTAATCTCTCTTTGGCGCATCTCTAAAAGCATCTTATCAATTTCATCATAATAGCAATATCCTTTTGTTTGGAATTGATGAACAAAGTGATTAATAAAGTCATATCTTCCACGAATATCCAACAAATCATTCATGTATTTTGCTGCTCTTCCCCGTTCTCCCGTATTTTTCCATGCCCAAGTGTCCCATTGCCGGACAAAATCCACGAAGTCACACAGAGAATCTTTATATAAGTCTTCATATCGATGCACTAGATAGTCATAAAACATCTTGGTTCCGCAGGTTAAATCATTGTCTTCTTCATCAGTTGTTCTTACTTTGCACCACGGGAATTTATTTAACGGCTCCGCTGTCGCATGGTGATCAAACAATTTGATTTCACACTCGAGAGAAGACGCTTCAATCCTCTTTGCTAACTCTTTTGAGATGCTGATGTCTGTTATGAAGATTTTATCTTCCGGCTGTAAAATCTCTACATTATCTAATAATGTCTTTACTTTGTGGTCAATATCTCCATAATCACAATATGTAATACAAGGTTCATCTGCAAAGAACAACTTTGTCAGTATCGCACATCCGACACCATCAAGATCTGTATGCGTAAACAAATAAATCATTTTAATTCAACTCCATTCTTTCTATTGCACCTCTAACCGAACTTGGTGCCAATAGTTTTTAATTACAAAACAAATGAATTGATGTAAATTATTTGATCTAAAAAAAGCAACTATGAACTATACAAATAACGAATAACACTCATAAGCTCTCTCCACGACATTGAACAATATCTTTTAC
>OJAC01000848.1_pt1 | contig 19823 bp, 13 predicted proteins | sample 1588701 | NCBI WGS metagenome assembly OJAC01 (sample SAMN03283256) | human gut metagenome | biome: human-associated habitat; material: feces | host: Homo sapiens | place: USA | collected 2013 | reverse complement strand
AAAAGGCGAGAAAGACACGATTCGAAAAGCTCTGGAAACGATCGAAGGCGTAACCGGGGTGGAAATGTCCTATGACAGCGATGAGAAATTGTGGAAAACAAAACTTTCCATTCAGGAAAATGTGGATATCCGTGAAAAAGTCTTCTACGCTATGGCAAAAGCGAACTGTCCGATCTACGAGATGCAGGTTAAGAGAGTTTCCCTTGAGGATGTATTCCTTGAGCTTACCGAAGGAGAGAAAAAATCCGCCGGAAAACCGGAAAGCTCACAGTGGAAACCGGTAGAAGACAGATCATCGGAAAAAGAAAAAACTCAGGAAGAAAAAACTAAGGAACCAGAGAAGGCTTCTGATGAGAAAGAGGGGGATCAGTCATGACAGCGATTTTTAAAAGAGAACTTAAAAGCTATCTGACCTCCATGGTTGGATATCTCTTCATATTTTTCGTCCTGGTGCTGACCGGAATTTATTTTTCCGCATATCAGCTTTCAGGCGGCTATTCAAAATTTGAAACTACCTTAAGCGCACTGACCTTTGTGTTCCTGATCGGTGTGCCAATCCTTTCCATGCGTGTACTTGCAGAAGAGCGCAAGCAGAAAACGGATCAGCTTCTTTTGACCGCACCGGTATCTGTATGGGATATCGTATTTGGAAAATATCTTGCACTGGTAGCTGTGTTTGCCATTCCGGTTGTGATCATGTGTGTTTATCCGCTGATCATGAGTAAGTTCGGAACGATTTCCTATGCTTCCGCATACACCGGGATCCTGGGATTTTTCCTTCTGGGATGCGCGAATCTGGCGATCGGTGTATTTATGTCAGCACTTACAGAAAGCCAGGTAATTGCAGCAGTACTTACTTTTGTATTCCTGTTCGCCTTCTATATGATGAACGGAATTTCCTCATTCTTTTCACAGACTTCCATGTCAACCGCAGTGGCATTCGGACTTCTGATCGTGGCGATCGCTATCATCATTTATACCATGATCAAAAATGTCCTGATCTCTGTAGTGATCGGAGCTGTGGGAGAGATTGCCCTTGTGATCGTATACGTTGTAAAATCCAGTATTTTCCAGGGTGGTATCCAGAAGGTACTGAACGTATTTAACCTGAGCGGACATTATGATAATTTTACAAAAGGCGTGTTTGACGTGACAGGAATCGTTTATTTTATTTCTGTTATTGCGATCTGCCTGTTCCTTACCATGCAGTCCATTCAGAAGAGACGCTGGAACTAGGGGGTGAATGGAAATGAAATTCAGTGAGAAATTTAAGAAAAATAAAGGCGAGGCAGCCGTACCGGAGATCGTACAGGACTCCGGCAAAAAGAAACATAAACCGGATCCGAAAAAACTGGTAGGCACCATCAGCAAAAAACATATCAAAAATGGTTCCTACAGCATGGCTATGGCAGCTGTCTTTATCGTGATCGTGGTTGTGATCAATATGATCGTCGGTGCGATCCCATCCAAATATTCACAGCTGGATGTAAGCTCATCCAAGCTTTACACCATCGGTGATGAAACAAAGAAGGTACTGAAGGCACTGGATAAGGATGTTACCATTTATCAGATCGCGGCAAGCGGTTCTGAGGACGACACGATCTCCAATCTGCTTTCACGTTATAAAGATGAGTCCAAGCATATTAAAGTTGAGGTGAAAGACCCTGTTGTAAATCCGAAATTTGCATCGGAATATACAACCGATGATCTTGCGTCAAACAGCCTGATCGTAGTCTGCGGCGACAGAAACAAGGTTATCAATTACAAAGATATGTATTCCTCTTCAGTAGACTATAATACCTGGCAGCAGACTACTACCGGATTTGATGGAGAAGGACAGATCACAAGTGCGATCGGTTATGTAACATCCGAGGATCTTCCGATCATGTACACCTTATCCGGACACGGAGAAAAAGATCTGGATTCCAGCTTTAAAGAAGATATCCAGAAAGCAAACATTGATGTCAAGGAGCTGAACCTTCTCACAGAGGGAAAGGTTCCGGATGATGCAGACTGTCTGATGATCGTATCTCCGACCAGCGATATTTCCGAGGAAGAAAAAACAGAACTCCTGGATTATCTGGAGGCAGGCGGAAAAGCTATGATCTTCTCGGATTATACACAGGATGATCTGCCGAACTTTGATGCGGTTCTTGAAAACTATGGTGTAAAGTGTGCAGAGGGAATCGTATTTGAGGGTGATAATCAGCATTATGGAATGCAAATGCCATATTATCTTGTACCAACAGTCAACAGCACAGATGCAAGCTCTGAGACAGCTTCTGCAGGCTCCTATGTACTGGCACCGTATGCGCAGGGCATTCAGAAAAACAGATGATGTAAGAGATACCGTAACCATCGACAGTATCCTGACAACCTCTGACAAGGCTTACTCCAAAGCAAATATGCAGAGCAGCAATATCGAAAAGGAAGACGGAGATGTAGACGGACCGTTTGATCTTGGTGTTGCCATCACTGAGAAACTGGATGATGATAAGGAAACACAGATCGTTTACTACTCCACAGCCAATCTGATGGAGAGCCAGATAAACCAGATGGTATCCGGCGGAAATGAAAAGCTCCTTCTGGAGTCCTTAAACTGGATGACCAGCACAGACGACAGTAATTCCGTTTCTATTCCATCCAAGAGCCTTGAGTCCACAAGCCTGACAGTAACCGATTATGATGCAGCCTTCTGGAAGATCTGTACCATTGGTCTGATCCCGGGAGTGTTCCTTGTTGCAGGATTCCTGATCTGGCTTAAGAGGAGAAAAGCATAATGAAAAAATCAACCAAACTTGTTTCAGCAGTTGTTGTTCTGGCAGTTCTCGGCGGCGTTTATGTGGGACTGAACACCTACGTATCCAAAGAAGAAAAGACAGAGAGCAGCGAAGAGGAAAGCAAAACAGAAGTGTTTTCCGTGAAAACGGATGACATTAAATCCCTGGAATTTATCGTAGACAAGAAGGAAGTGACCTTTGAGAAAAAAGATGATTCCTGGGTGAAAAAGGATGAGACTGCTTTTCCTGTAAATCAGACAACTCTGGATTCCGCAGCTTCCGCCATCAAAAAGGTGGAAGCGGACAGAGTCCTGGAGGATGTGGAGGATCTTACGGAATACGGACTGGATTCTCCATCGAACACAGTAACCGTTGATACCGCTGATGGGACAACGAAGCTCAACATCGGAGATGAGAATACGTCTACGAATCAGTATTACATTTCCAAGGATGATGATGACAGCACGGTATATGTAGTGGCAGCGGACACAGTGTCTCCGTTTATGAATTCCCTTTACGATTATGCACAGGGAGAAGATTTCCCGACAATTGATTCTTCCACAGTGAAAAAGGTCCAGGTCAGTGAGAATAAAGATTCCTATGTCCTGGAAGAAAATTCCGACGGAGCTACCTGGAATGTTTCCAGTGACGGAAGCAGCGATAAAGAGTCTGCCGATACAACGGCAGCAGGAAACGTAACCTCCGGACTTGGAAGCTTTGCATTTGACCAGTTTGTAAACTACAATGCAGAGGATCTTTCCCAGTATGGTCTTGATAAGCCCTATGCGACGATTACAGTGGATTATCAGGAAGAGGTGAAGAATGACAGCACAGACAGTACAGAATCCGGAGAAAACGATTCTACGGCCTCTGAGAGCGATTCTGAGAGCAGTGACAATACTGACACGGACAGCAGCTCAGAAGATGCAGACAGCAAGACAACCACAGTGGATAAACAGCTTGTCATTTACGTTGGCGATGAGGCAGGAGATGGCAGCAGATATGTAACGGTAGATAACAAACAGATCTATACAATGTCAACAGATACACTGAGTGCAGTTATTGACAAAACGCCGTCAGATCTCTGGTCACTGATCGTCAATTATCTGTCTGTAAAAAATCTGGATCAGCTCCAGGTTACTTACGGTGAAACAACAAGTACTGTAAATGTTTCACGTGAAACATCCACAGATGATGACGGAAACGAAAAAGAAACAACAACCTATCAGCTGGATGGTAAGGAAATAGAAAGTACAACCTTTACTACCTTCTACAACAAGCTGATAAACATGGCAGGACAGAAGAGACTGACAGACGCTTATACACCGGCTGCAGATCCGGAGATGACCGCTGTATTCACAGACTCTGACAAGAACCAGACAACCGTTACCTTCTACACATATGACACAAACTATTATGCAGCTGTCGTTGGAGACAAGGTATTTCTTGTAAACAAAATGACAGTAAAAGAAATGTTCAATGCATATGAAACCATGGTAAACGGTGAAACAGAGACAGAAGCCATAGCAACACCAACAGCTGAGGCGGAAAAATAAAATATTAAGAAAATAAATAAAAACACCTCGGAGATCCGTAAATAATAAGGTGATCTCCGAATATCCGCTTGATGATCAGATATTCGGAGACACCACACAGATTAGGATTTTCCGGGGTGTTTTTATGTTGCTATTATTTTACGGTCCTTACAGATGAATAAGGTCCGTATATTTTTTTACCGTTTATGATGCGGTATGCACGGATACAGTATTTGGTTGCGGTGCCTGGCTTTTTATCGGTGTAGGTTGTATTTTTTGTATTGCCGATAGCTTTCCAGGTTTTACCATGAAGACGGTAAATGGTGTAGCATAGGTGATGATTCCGTCTGTTTTTGCGGTCAGTGGATTAGATGCATACCAGGTTGCTTTTCCATTGAAAATCGCAGGCTTGCAGTCAGAAAGAGCTCCGGTTTGTGAGTAGATCTGAGAAGTCATATTGCCGCTTCTTCTGAATCTGACAGGAGTGTTTCTGAACTGAAATCTGCTGCATAGATCAGGCACGGTGTACTGGCGAGCTTGATTTTCTATAACTGCTATAATTATAGCGTGGAGAATTGACGAGGACAATATAAAAAAACTGTACAGAAGCTCATCTGAGCAACTGTACAGTTTTAATTTTTCTATATCTAACAGAAGGTTCGGGGGAGCTTCTGTCAGTAACTAAGTATTATGCAAGACCTCTTTCTTCCAGCCAGTCGAAGAGAACAACTTTTTCTGCTTTCTTTCTCTTGGTCATGTGATTGAACTGAAGGATCGTCAGGATCGTGAAGATCACTAACAGTGCAACCATTACAATAATGGAAGTGGTAATGCTCCGGCCACCGCTGATCGTTGCACGGAATGCATCGACCGTATAAGTAAACGGAACGTATGCATGGATCTTTGCAACGAATGAAGGTGAAACCTCAACCGGATAAGTTCCGGCAGATCCTGCAAGCTGAACGACCATGAATACCAGCATCAGGAAGCTTCCTACTTTACCAAGAGTAATGTTAAAGAAGTACATGATAGAGGTAAAGGTCATTGATGTCAGGCAGGCGAAGAGTACGGTTTTGCCCATCTCTGCAGGTGTGAATCCGTTAAATGCACGTAACAGCAGGATCAGGCAGATTCCCTGAAGGATCGCTACCGGATAAAGGACGGAAGCTTTGCTTGCCCACCATGCGAAACCGGATTTCAGTTTGCCTTTATACTGAGCCAGAGGATACATCAGGCAGAATGCCAGTGCGCCGACCCAGAGGCCTACAGACATCATGTAAGGTGCCATTGCGTGTCCGTTATTCGGGACATCGGTAAGTTTTGTTTCATCGTTTACAACAGGAGTTGCGAACATTTTGATCGTTTCATCACTTGCTGAATTGTCTTTTACAGTGGTAGCTCCATCGCTGAGGCTTGTGGTCAGTGTCTTGGAACCGTCTTTCAGTTCTTTCATACCGCTTCCAAGCTTCTTGGAGCCATCATACAGCTGAGAGGAACCGCTCTGGATCTGGGCAGCGCCATCTGCAAGCTGTTTTGCACCATTGTTAAGTGTGCTGTTGTTGCTTACAAGCTTCTCGGTACCGCTGAGAAGTGTTGAGGTACCGTTTGCTAATGTCTTAGTACCGTTTGCAAGAGTAGTAGCACCGCTGGAAAGGGTTTTGGCTCCTGTTGAGAGCTTTTTGGTACCGTCTGTAAGAGCGGAGCTGTTTTCGGAAAGCTTAGCAACACCATCGGTGTAGGTTGTGATTCCGGTTGTCAGTGTTCCGGAACCATCGGCTAATGCTTTTGTTCCATCTGCAAGAGTAGTAGCACCGCTGGAAAGAGCATTGGCTCCTGTTGCCAGTTTCTTGGTGCCGTCTGTAAGAGCAGCACTGTTTTCGGAAAGCTTAGCAATACCATCGGTGTAAGTTGTGATTCCATCTGTCAGTGCCTTAGAACCATCTGCCAGCTGACCTGCACCGGATTTGATATCCGGAAGTGCGCCAGTGATCTGTTTGCCGGCTGTTTTCAGATTCTTTGCACCATCGTTGAGCTGCTTATCATAAGATGTCAGTTGGTCAAATCCATCGTTCAGAGCTTTGATTCCTGCTGCTGCAGCCGGGAAGGCTTCGACTGTGCCGTCTTCCAGAGACTGAAGTCCTGCGGAAACGTTCTTGGTTCCTGTGTTTACAGCCTGTGCACCCTGATACAGCTGGGTAACACCTGCAGAAAGCTGAGCGATCAGATCTGTAGGAAGCTGACTTGTAGCTGCAGATAACTGCTCTGCACCTGCGCTCATGGTCGTTGCACCTGCACTCATCTGGTTTGCACCATCTGTCATGGTTGTTGCACCCTCAGAAAGTGTGCCGGCACCCTGAGTCAGTCCTCCGGAGATCTGAGTCAGTCCGGAAGCTGCTTCGTTAAGCTTGGAAGCAACAGCATTCAGATTTTCCTGAGTAGAAGAGAGCTGACCGGATACACCAGCTGCAAGCTGTGAAACCTGATCAGAATAGCTGCTCATGTAAGAACCGTCCACGCCAGTCATTCCACCGGCTACGCTGTTTAAAGCGTTGATCACATCATTCAGAGCTGCTGCGGAAATGGTTCCGTCCTCAGAAGCGGTTGCCTGAATCGCCTGAAGCTGTGCTGCTAAATCGGTCATTGTCTGTCCGGCAGTACCGATCTTGGTATTTGCATCAGTAAGTGCCTCCGTTGTCTGCTGTCCGTATCCTGTAAGGATGTTGCTGACCTGATCACCTACCTGTGAGAACTGTGTGCCTGCATTCTGGAGAGCAGGGATCAGACTGTCTGTGATACTGCTGCTGGTCTGACTTGTGATACCTGCGGCCTGAGTGATATATCCGGCTGCGTTGTTGATTCCGTCTGCCGCATTGTTCATACCAGCTGCAGCACTGTTCATACCAGCTGCGGCTGTGTCCATACCATCCTTTGCGGAAGTAAGGCCGGCTGCAAGCTTGTTGATGGATTCCTGTGTTGTTCCCTCTTTCAGAGCAGAAACCTTATCGTTCAGGGCTTTCAGTCCGTTTTCCAGCTGCTGTGTTCCGGATATCAGTGACTGTGAGTCATCGGTTCCTTTGGTAACACCGGTATTCAGCTGAGAGATACCATTGGAAACTGTTGTGAGTCCGTCTTCAAGTTTTGCAAGCTCTTTGGCACCGGCTGCGAGTTTGCCAGCACCAGCCACATAGGTGGTAGTTCCATCTGCAAGAGTGTCAGCACCAGCTACATACTGTGTTGCTCCGTCGGAAAGAGTATCAATACCTGCACTTAATGCATTTGCACCGGATTCCAGGCTGCTTGCGCCGGATTTCAGCGTATCAGAATTTTTATTAAGCTCATCCACACCAGCGGTGTACTGCTGAACACCTTTATCCAGAGTATCCACACCGGTTGTCAGCTCAGGAACCTTTTCTGTGAGGGTTGCAACGCCGCTGTTCAGCTGATCTGCACCATCGTCCAGGCTCTTTGCACCATCGTTAACCTTTGCAACACCATCGGTGTAGGTCTTAAGACCTTCGGTGAGACTGTCAGCACCGCTTACGAAAGTAAGAGTACTGGTGGAAAGCTTCTTAAGGTTTTTGGTAATTGTTTTGTTACCATCAGCTGCTGTATTCAGTCCGTCTTCGATCTTTCCGGATCCGTCTGCAGCTTCCTGCATTCCGTCACCTGCTTCTGAGATAGAATCAAAAACGGTTTCTGTATAGGTTTCCGTAACCTTGGAAGCAATGTTATCACGAAGCTTCAGCATTGCTGTTTCACTGAGCTTGGAGGCGATATAGTTGGTTCCAGGGTTTGTCTCATAGGATAGCTCCATTTGCTTTGGCTCGTTGTCCATTACAGTGGCTGCGTTTGCGGAGAAATTTTCCGGAATTTTGATAACCATGTAATAGGTTCCATTGGCCAGACCGTCCTCTGCTGTCTTGCTGTCTACAATGTTAAATGCCATTGAGTCGTTGTCTTTCAGCTCATCCGTCATGTCCTTACCTATGCTTAAGGTCTTGCCATTATACTCGACAGGTTTGTCTTCGTTTACCACGGCCACTGGCAGGCTGTCTACGTTTCCGTAAGGATCCCACATGGATTTCAGAAACAGACCTGCATAGATGATCGGGATTACGATAATGGCGATTACGACGATAAGCATGAGCTTGTTACGAAGTAAGCTTTTCCATTCGTTTTTGATCATATTACCTATCCCTTTCTTATTAAATTGTATTATCAAACATAGTTGATTAATCAAACTTTATTCCAGTAATGGCGACGAGATCTATTAATCATATTAAAATCTATTAATAGCTTTATATTCCATTATCAAACAAAGTGTTGATTTTCTTTACGTGATGTATTATACTAAACACATACCACAGATACAACCATTAAATCTTTACTGAATGTATATTAATAGACGGAAATAATGGAAGTGTCTATTACAAATAAAAAACTGCATAATAGACAAAAAGTACGTTATTTCCTTTGAATTTATGTGCAGTTGGTAATATTAAATGCAGACAGGATTCCTATGTTTCAACACAAATATGCAGCAGATATCTGGTATCGTGTAGGTCGGCGTCGTTAACAATTTTGATCTTGTCAATTCTTAACAACAGCAGATATCTGGTATCATGCAGATCGGCGTAGAGAAAGCGAATGCTTTTATTCGTTTGAAGGATGCATTATGCATTGTATGACAGTTGCAGAGTATCGTAAGTGACAGGTGATTGAGGCGGAGGAAACGTGCTTGCTTTTTTGAATTGCAGGGGGAATTAAGATGGCGGAAAAAGTTGACAGAAGAGTACGTAAGACCAAGGCACAGTTGCGAGCGGGGCTTGCCCGTCTTATGCAGAAGAAGAGCATTAAGGAGATTACGGTAAAGGAACTGGTGGAAGAAGTTGATATCAACCGCTCCACATTTTATCTTCACTATACAGATATCTATCAGATGCTGGAATCCATTGAGGCTGAATTGATGGAGGAAATCACGCATCTGGTGGCAGACTATCCTCTGGATCCTCTTAATAATAAGGAGAGCTCGTATCCTTTTATTGAGCAGATATTTACGATCCTGGATCATAATAAGGATATTTGTATCGCACTTCTTGGAAAGAATGGAGATATGGCTTTTGTGAATCGTATAGAAAAACTGATCGCAGATACAGTGCTGCATCGCTTGTCAATTCGTCTGCCGAAAGACAACCGTGATATTGAGTATGCGTATGCGTTTTGTCTGAATGGATGCGTGGGAATGATCAAGACATGGCTGTCTTCTGAGAATCAGGAGAGTACACAGCATATGGCAGAGCTGACACATAAGCTGATCGATAATACAACACACATGTATCTGGAGCAGGCACTTAGATAAAAGAAATGTCCGGATGCATGCTGTGAGTCTGGTAAAAAATAAAGAGTATTGTTTCACGTTTGTTTGAGGGAAAACTCATGTTTCACGTGAAACAGTACTCTTTTTTTATTGGCTTTTTGTTGGTTTATAGCATTTCCACAAATTACTGCATGAAGCTCAACGGCTCCGAACATGAACAATGTTCTTTTGATACGTTGATTTCCAAAATTACTATAGATAAATTTTGTTTTTGATGCCGGATCATAAGTTGTTTTTACAGGAAAATAGCTACCTGTTCCAGGAAATGTTCCGGATCTTCCAGATGAGGAAGATGTCTGGTTTCCGGGATCACAGCGGTTTCAATGGAAGAATTCAGCTTCTGGTATTCCTCTGCGATAAGAGAAGCGGAAGCTTCTTTTTCTCCGGAAATAATATAGATGCATGCATCGGAAGATTCTACGGCATTATTAATGCTGATATTCAGGTATTTGCCAATGTAGCTGGAATACAGATATTTGGCGTTGGAACCGCCCTTGTGAGCGGATTCATAATAGGTGTCTACCAGCGTATCTGTTACATGGAAGGGATTGTAGAACAGCTTTTCCATAAACAGACTGCTGATGGATTCGCGGGAAGCTACCATATGATAGATCAGAGTTCCGAAAATCGGAAGCTCGATAAAATACTTAAAGAGCTTGTTGTCTTTACAAGGTGCCTGCTTCAGGGAACTGAAGCTTGGTGGATTGACCAGCATGATCTTGCGGAAATGGTCGGAATTGTTACGGTAAGCCATGATCGCAAAAGAACCTGAGAAACCACTGGCAATAACATCGGTTTCCTCACGAATCACATTCTTGGCAAAATCACAGAGTAACTGAGCAAATACAAAATTGGTATAAGTAATATCCGGTTTTTCGGAACGTCCACATCCAAGAAGATCAATGGTGTAAACGGTATGTTCGGTTGCGAGCTGCTTCTCTATGGCATTCCATTCATAACCGGAAGCACCTGGCATGATATCATGAATAAGAAGAATAGGGGTGCCATGTCCCTGTTTTGTATAAAAAATCTTTCCAAAACGCCAGTCATAGGTTCTGCTGTGTGGCTGTTCCAGCATATCTTTAAGCTGAGATGTGGCATCTATGAAACGGTTAGCAATATGAATAACACCTGCGGCAGTTCCGACTAAAGCTGCAAGAGTAAGTAGTCTGTGTCCATTTTTCTTCATTAAAAAGCCTCCTGGAATTCGTAAAAATAATCAGGACAGATGTAACGTAATTCAGGTATCTGATCTGATTTTTTCTGAATATTTCTTTGCTTTATTATACGACAGGAATGAAAAATTTACAATGCTTTTGTGGGAACCCTAACCTTGTTATTGTATGCTGACGCTACTGTCCATTCTGTTCTTGGCGATGATCGCTAAGTTGCTGTTCGTTCTGCTTTCAGTAACGCGCTTCGCAATGCAAAGAATTTATGTTGATCGCATAAATTGGTGCGGTATGGCTTCGGGCTTTCTGCGACCTTCGTTTATAAAAAAACTTACGGAATATTATCAGTGAACAGTAGCATAGCCAATATGCTTCATGATACATAGAAATCAGATTTGGAACCGAATCAAGTAAGTCCCCTGCTTTAATTGCGAAGAGCAATAAGCAGAGGGTGGGGACTTACTTGTATCAGGAGAAGGAAAAACTCCTTCTGATAAACTGCGAAGCAGTTATTTGGTTATGAGCAAGTAGCGAAGCGGATGCTGTTATTCGCTGGAATGCTTTTATACTTCAGTAAAATACCAAGTGTTTCACGTGAAACATTGGACTGGACTTGTTATCCGACGGAGCTGATGCTATACAGGATTGCCGAGGATGATGTTGATAAGGGTTTTGTTCAGCATCAGTGTGCGATTCCATGGATTGAGAATTACTCCCTCAACAGACGGCTCTTGCAATGCAGAAGCAAAAATCTTATCAATATCTGCGGTAAATGTGGACATGATCTTATCACTGCCTTTTAACTCTTCGTCAAAGCTGGTAAATGCAGCCCACCATTGCTTTCCATCGTTGGTTTTGATCGCATGAAGAGAAATTTTTCCATCACCTTTTGGAGGTTCTACAGCAATGATCAGCTGTGCCTGCTCCTGCATTCTGTGACGGATCACGGTGAGAGTATGAGCAAGCATTTCTTCGGTTGCTTCTTTTTGGAGTGCTGCAATGGCAGTTTCGATCTTTTCATTGCCATTTAAAGTCTTGTCTAATTGTTTTTTATAGAAATCGTTGCGATTATTTGTGGTGTTCATGTATAAAATATTCCTTTCAATCAGATGATAAATGACTAGTACAGCGAATATTAAGTAACCGCCATATTGACTTGCCTGATTTTTCATATGCTGCGTTGTCGTCAATCGCCGTAGCCACCGCTACGCCTCATTCCTTCGCCTTGCATATGAGAAAATCATCCTACGTCAATATAGCAGAAACTTAATTTTCGCTGTACTAGTACATTGTTTTCGAAATAACTATACCAATTACTTGTTGGTGAATCCGACTGCACAGATCTAAAAGCCTCAGCATAGCCAGCTACGCTTGCATTTTTATACCTGCACACTCGAATCAACATCCCACGCGATTGGTATAGTTATTTACGAAATAATGTATTAGCCGCAAACTGCAAGGAGTTTGCGAATGCTTTCTTTATGGATTATAGCATTTCAGGGGAAAATGAGGCAAGAGAAGAAGCGTTTTTAACTGAATCAAATAAGTCCCCTGGTTCGATTTCGAAAAGCAATAATCAGGGGAACTTGCTTGCATCAGGAGAAGTGCAGGCTCCTTCTGATAAACTGCGAAGCACTTATTCGGTTATGAGCAAGTAGTGAAGCGGATGCTTTTATCTGCTTGAATTAAATCAAAAAGTTTCCTGATTACTGATCACTTCGTTCTTGGTAATACACTTCGCGATGCACAGAAATTATGCTAATCACATAAATTTGCATGGTATGTCCAGGGCTTTCAGTGGTCTTTGCTCACAAAAAAACTCGGAGAATAATATTACCAGTTAACAGTAAGTCTCATGCTTCAATTACGAAAAAGTAAAAAGTAATAAGCAGTGGATGGCGTGTATTAGGAAGAATGCAACGGCGTTTAACAGGGAAAGGAATAGTGGGCATGTCTGAAAACAAGGTACTGCACTAATTCATGTGGCCACTGTTATGGATACATTGTAAGCAGGTCCTGATAAATTGTAAAGTAGCTATTGGGCGTAGAACTGCGTAGCGAATACGGGTATTTTTATTCGTTTGATCCCAAATTGGATAGATATGTTTGCGCACTTGAAGGTGAGTTGCCAGATACTGTCATCAGTATTCCCCATGATTTCGGTCAGATGCTTTTGTGAACTGGATGGGGAATTAACAAGTTAAGTGAATGTAGTAAAAATGTGTATTTATATGAAAAAATGGAGGGGAAGGCGGAAAATATGGGGGATTTATAGAAGAACGATATAAGAGTAAGGATGAAATAAAGAGAAATAAGAGATTATTTCTGCGAAGAGAACACTATGATAATGACAATAACACAAAAAAATAAGTACGATAAAAAGGACTTTATAAAAGAAAATACTGGCAAATAAAGAGAAATAATAGGATATTTACGAATGAAAAAGCATTAAAGTACAAATTATAGTACTTTAAATAAAAAAGTACGATAAAACGTACTTTACACGTATACACATATAAAAAAGCCTAAAAATGTAAAATGTGCACCTGCACACATACGGCAAAAAGATAAAATATAGATCCGTTCCTACTTTAAACATGTAAAATTTTGATTGATCGAATAAAAGAAAGCAGCTGCTTCGATTATAAAAAAAATAATAAGCTGTGGGTGGGAAAATACTTGTGCTCTTTCTGATAAACTGTAAAATAGCTATTTTGTGTAAAACTATGATTGAATGCAAAAATTTTTGTCCGCATGACTGGGATAAAGAGAAGACAGGGAAGTGTTTTACGGCTTGATTTAGAAGAAAAAGCCTATTAAGTGAAATTTATTTTATGCCAGTTCTATGCCGGAACCTTATTCAGATACATTTTATATTGGATATTACAAAATGAAACTATGCTTGAAAAAGCCTTTAGTTAACATGTACATAACGAATATATAACAGGATTGGAAGAAAAATGAAATAAATACGCAAATCTTTCGTAAACATAATAAAATAAACAAAAATCGAAAATTTCAGTTTCATAATATTACATTTTTTTCACGAGAGATACATGCATTTCACGCTATAAAAACACTCCGGGAAAAGAAGTTTCCATTTACTATATATAGATGCTTTTGGGGAATATAAAGATAACAGCCACATTATTTTGTGGATGGAGTTTCTTGTATTTTTTACATGCTTTCGTGATACAGATAATGCCAGAGAGAATATATCGGAGTATTTTTTTGATATTTCTCATTGATTTTATAATGTGTTCGTAACTGTTCAGTACCCTTGCAGTTACAAGTCAAACCGTGTCCTGGATCGATTTCGTTGATGGCATTTTTAACCGGATCGAGGAAGTCACTTGCTTCAATTATGAATATTGGTTTGATAATCTGTCTTCGGATGTTTCACGTGAAACATCCGAAGACAGATTAAGAATAAAGAGTTATAACCCCATCTTTGACAATTGCAGAAATAAAAAACAGCTGTAGTTCGTGCTTATGTGTTTTATGGTAGGCTTAATATAGATTTTAATCGAATCAAGTAATTCACCTGCTTCAATTGTGAACTACAATAAGCAGTGGTTGGGGACTTGCTTGTATCAGGAAGAGTACAAGCAAGTTTTGATAAACTGCGGAGCAGTTATTCGGTGTAAAGCTGCGTAGCAACTGCGGATGCTTTTGTTTGTATGACTCGAATCAGGAATTCCCCCCCTGTTTTTGGCTTCAATTGCAAGAAACGATAAGCAGTGGTTGAAGAACTGCTTCTTATCAGGGAAGAGTAGTTTGTAGTCCTTTTGGTAAATCGCGAAGCAGTTATTCAGTGTAGAACTGCGAATGCGTTTACAGATACTTTTGTTCGCTTGATAATAATAGTAATGTTTTTAGTGTTCAGATAAAATTTGAAAATGCTATAAATGCTGTAAAAGAAAGGGATTTCGATGCCTATGTAGCAGTGTGCAAGGTTCCATAAAAGATAATATATCTATACCGAGAAAATCGAATTATTTTCGAGATTACGATAAATCAGAACAATTTCAGCAAAATATCTATAAATGGGAACTTCATTTCTGGTACGTTTTTATGGCGTAAAATATATAGTCTGATTGACAGCAAATAAAACTGGAAGTTTATGCGGAGTTGATGGACTTTATAATCGATGTACTGTTACTGTCAAACTTCTGTTTAGTTCGGAATGAGTTTGGGTATACTACACAATAAATAAAATAATTCAAAACCTATTTTCTATTGTTTCACGTGAAACATTATGTGGCAGTTTAAAAATAAAAGTGTTATAATGATATCCAATGAGTAAAAATCCCTTAAAAAAATAAAAAGGAGGGGTACAATGGGACGAATCATTGCAGTTGCCAATCAGAAAGGCGGGGTTGGAAAATCAACGACAGCCATCAATCTATCGGCCTGCCTTGCTGAAAAAGGGAAAAAGGTTCTTGCCATCGACATTGATCCGCAGGGAAATACGACCAGTGGACTTGGCGCAGACAAGAATGCAGTAGAAAACACCCTTTATGAGCTGCTGCTTGGAGAAGCAGAGACCAAGGATACCATTATAAAGAACGTTGTAGATAATGTTGACCTGATACCATCGAATATGAATCTTTCCGGTGCAGAAATTGAACTGGTTGATCTTGAGGATAAAGAATTTATCCTGAAAAAGATCACGGATAAACTTCGCCGGAAATATGATTACATAATCATGGATTGTCCGCCGTCACTGAGCATGCTTACAATTAATGCTTTGACAGCCGCAACCTCCGTTCTGGTGCCGATTCAGTGTGAGTATTATGCATTGGAAGGTTTGTCACAGTTGATACATACCATCGAACTGGTAAGAGACCGATTGAATAAGAGACTGAAGATCGAAGGCGTGGTCTTTACTATGTATGATGCCAGAACAAATCTGTCACTTCAGGTTGTAGAAAATGTAAAAGAAAACCTGGACCAGAATATATACAAAACGATCATACCGAGAAATGTACGACTTGCAGAGGCACCAAGCTATGGAAAACCGATCAATCTGTACGATTCACGATCTACAGGAGCAGAGAGTTATCGCCTCCTGGCAGAAGAAGTTATAGGCAGGGAGGACGAGTGATGGCTGGAAGAAGAACAGGAGGCCTTGGAAAGGGTCTTGACGCACTGATCCCGAACAAAGCAGGCGGTCCGTCAAAGGAACCTGCAAAAAAGACAAGATCTGCAGTTGTAAAAAAAGACAAACCAACTGAAAAAGATAATCCGGCCGCAGAACGACTTGTGAAAATTTCCAGCGTAGAACCAAATCTGAATCAGCCCAGAAGACATTTTGATGAGGATGCGCTGCTGGAACTTTCGGAATCCATTAAACAGTACGGTGTTCTTCAGCCGTTGTTGGTATCCGATAAGAAGGATTATTTTGAGATCATTGCAGGCGAACGCCGCTGGAGAGCTGCCAAGATGGCAGGGCTCAAGGAAGTTCCTGTTGTTGTAAAAGAGTTTACAGACCAGGAAATCGTAGAAATTTCCCTGATCGAGAACATTCAGCGGGAAGACCTGAATCCTATAGAGGAAGCGATGGCATACAAACGTCTGATGGAAGAGTTTCACCTGAAACAGGATGAAATCGCAGACAGAGTTGCCAAAAGCAGAACTGCAGTAACTAATTCCATGCGTCTTCTGAAGCTTTCTTCAAAAGTTCAGGAAATGGTAATTGCAGATATGATCTCAGCTGGTCATGCGAGAGCACTTCTGGGAATTTCTGATGAAGCTCTTCAGGAAACAACAGCCATGAAGGTTTTTGATGAAAAACTCAGTGTTCGTGAGACGGAAAAACTTGTAAAGAATCTGGTTTCTCCTGCGAAAAAAGTAAAAACAGAGAAAAACACAGCAGAAGATGCCATTTATGAGAGCCTGGAAGAAAAAATGAAAGGTATCATGGGAACAAAGGTATCCATTCAGCGAAAGAAAAACAACAAAGGTAAAATTGAAATTGAATATTATTCCAGAGATGAACTGGAGAGGATCATTGATCTGTTCGAATCTATCAGATAGGAGGCAGAATGAGCGGGATTTTTGAAAGCATGGGAATTGATTCCGGGATTGTGATCATTGTTTTGCTGATCCTTACCATCATTCTTCTGATCAATGTGGTGAGTAGCAATATGCGTCTCAGCCGTTTGGAACGGAAGTACAAGATGTTTATGAGAGGCGGAGATGCACAGTCACTGGAAAAAGTTTTTGTAAGAAAATTTGCACAGATCGATCGGCTGTATGAAGCAAAGGAAGATCATGATCATGACATCAGCTTTATCAAAAAAAATATGAATGTAATGTTCAGCAAATATGGCGTTGAAAAGTATGATGCATTTGATGATGTAGGTGGAAAACTCAGCTTTGCACTGGCGCTTCTTGATAAAAACAATACGGGTCTGATCTTGAATGCGGTTCACAGCCGCGATAACTGTTTCCTTTATTTAAAGGAGATCGTAAAAGGTGAGTCCTATGTTGTACTTAGTCAGGAAGAAGTGGAAGCTTTGAGAAAAGCAGTAAACTTTGGCCTTGGTGAGATTGAGAAGGAATAAAAAACTGCAAAGAGTAAGAATATTTTTAATACAGGAGGAATATCATGTTAGACATTAAGTTTGTGAGAGAGAATCCGGAGGTTGTAAAGCAGAATATCCGCAATAAGTTCCAGGACAGCAAACTGGAGCTGGTTGACAAGGTTCTCGAACTTGATAAAGAAAACAGAGAGATCAAGCAGGAGGTTGAGGCTCTCCGTGCTGAGAGAAACAAGATCTCCAAACAGATCGGTGCTCTTATGGGCCAGGGAAAAAGAGAAGAGGCAGAAGAGGTTAAAAAACAGGTTGCTGCATCCGGAACTCGTATTGAGGAACTTTCTCAGAGAGAGAAAGAGGTTGAGGAAGAGCTTCTGAAAGATATGATGGTGATCCCGAACATCATCGATCCTTCTGTACCAATCGGTAAAGACGACAGCCAGAACGTAGAGATTGAGAAATTTGGTGAGCCGGTTGTTCCGGATTTTGAAGTTCCGTATCATACAGATATCATGGAGAATTTTGATGGAATCGATCTTGACAGCGCAAGACGTGTTGCCGGTAACGGATTCTATTATCTGATGGGTGATATCGCACGCCTTCATTCCGCAGTAATTTCCTATGCAAGAGATTTCATGATCAACCGGGGATTTACTTACTGCGTACCGCCTTTCATGATCAGAAGCAACGTTGTTACAGGCGTTATGAGCTTTGCGGAGATGGATGCTATGATGTACAAGATCGAAGGTGAGGATCTTTACCTGATCGGAACAAGTGAGCATTCCATGATCGGTAAATTCATTGACCAGATCATCCCGGAGGAAGAGCTTCCGAAGACACTTACAAGCTATTCTCCGTGCTTCCGTAAAGAGAAAGGTGCTCATGGACTTGAGGAGAGAGGTGTTTACCGTATCCATCAGTTCGAGAAACAGGAGATGATCGTTGTCTGCAAGCCAGAGGAGAGTAAGATGTGGTTCGACAAGCTGTGGCAGAATACAGTAGATCTGTTCCGTTCTCTTGATATTCCGGTTCGTACGCTTGAGTGCTGCTCCGGTGACCTTGCTGATCTTAAGGTAAAATCCCTCGATGTTGAAGCATGGTCTCCACGTCAGAAGAAATACTTTGAGGTAGGAAGCTGCTCCAACCTTGGAGATGCACAGGCACGTCGTTTGAAAATCCGTGTAAACGGCAAAGATGGCAAGAAATATCTTGCTCATACATTAAACAATACAGTAGTAGCACCTCCGAGAATGCTCATTGCTTTCCTGGAGAATAACCTGAATGCAGATGGATCTGTAAACATTCCAAAAGCTCTGCAGCCATATATGGGCGGTATGACAAAGATTGAGAAAAAGACACGCGCGTAAGAGAAACGCAGGCTTTTTCAGGGAGGTGTTCTTGTGCACAGTTATTTAAAGACCGTTGGTTTTTCACAGATTACCAGAAGAAGTGAAATAAAAGAGATCATCCGTGATGTGATCGCAAGCTACGATGAAAAGGTTTGCGTGGAAAATCATCCGGAAGGCGTATTTGTACAGTTTTCCAAGAATTATGGCTGTGACTGTGGAATCAGCGTTTGTGGTCAGTACGATGAGAGCGGTGAGTTTCACGTGGAATATTATTTCCCATTTTTCAGGGGAACAGGAATCACATCCAAGGAAAAAGTGACTGTTGAACGTCATACAGATAAGGAATCTTATGCAGGAGCATGTGATGATTTGCGTATTGGCGTGACTATGATCTTTTATCTGCAGAATCTGGCAGAATATATGCAGGAGAAATACAAAGGCCTGAAAGACCCGGGGGACCGTCCGGTGACGGTTTCCGGTCTGGCTTCTGAGGGAAAGATCCTGTTTCCGCTGCAGAAGGATAAGGAAGCGGTAAAGGTGGAGAGAGAGCTTTCCAAAAACAGGACTAATCTGATCGCAGCAGCGCGTAATGGTGATGAGGAAGCTATGGAGAGCCTTACAATGGAGGATATGGATACTTACTCCATGATTTCCCAGAGAATTGTTACAGATGATGTTCTCACGATCGTGGATTCTTATTTCATGCCTTATGGAATCGAATGTGATCAGTATAATGTTCTTGGTGAGATTCTGGATATCATGAAATTTAAGAATATCCTGACAGGTGAAGAAATCTGCCAGATGACTATAGAGAGCAATGATATACAGTTTGATATCTGCATCAACAGCAAAGATCTTCTCGGTGAACCGGCAGTTGGACGCCGCTTCAAAGGAACAATCTGGCTGCAGGGTCAGCTGCACTATTAAGTTTTCGAATTTAGAATTAATTCTTGTAATTTCAAAATAAATATAGTAAAATAATGGTTGTGAAACTTTTGGAAGTGTTCGAAATGTTTCACAACTATATATGTCCATATAGCTCAGCTGGATAGAGCACTCGCCTCCTAA
>OJAC01000843.1_pt1 | contig 19862 bp, 20 predicted proteins | sample 1588701 | NCBI WGS metagenome assembly OJAC01 (sample SAMN03283256) | human gut metagenome | biome: human-associated habitat; material: feces | host: Homo sapiens | place: USA | collected 2013 | reverse complement strand
CGTGTTCTCCGTAACTGGTAAGCCCTGCCGGGAACGAGCAGTGGGCTGTTTTGATAGCGTAATAGCCGTGGTCGATGCCTATAATAATACTCATAGGGAATGCCTTCTTTCTTTTCAAAGTCTTTCGGGAATCTATAATAAACGGCGGGGGAGAGTGTATCTCCCTCGCCGGAATTTTCTTTACCAATCACAAACCACAGAAATAAAAATGGCGGGGAAATTCCCCGCCGCTCGGTGGACCATGGTCTTTCGACCAGCCCGATTATTTTCTATATAGTACCAGTGTTCTTTTTCCTTGTCAAGTATCCTCCGGCTGTCTATATCGAGTTATCAAATTCACCTTGATATAGTTTGCTGCTATTGAAAGCGTGACTAACATGACCTCTCTATTTTATGATAATACTTCTTTCAAATTTTCATGTTGTTATTTTGCAGAAAAACGTTTATACTTAGTGTATGCCAGTATAGCAATGAAAGTTGGGGTTATTGTGGACAAGACATTCATGACAGAACTTCGCATCAACCATGTTCGCCATTTGAAGGATATTACGATACCTCTTTCTGAAAGCCAGCCCAAGCATTTGATTTTGACAGGAAAGAACGGCAGCGGCAAGACCAGCGTTTTGAAAAGTGCTGTTGACTTTTTATCGTATGCAGTTTCGGACAACTTTGTCATCCAATCAGATTGCTTAGAAAATATTGCTTTTGACGAGCAACGACTTCAAACTGCATCTAATTCTGAAAGCGGAAAACTTGCTTGCGAGGGCATTCGTAATAGTATTGCCCATTGGAACAAGTTCTTATCTCATTGGGCAGATGGAGTTGTCCTCGCATTCCCGTCCTATCTCAATCTGCGTGAGAAATACCTAAAAGGTGAATATATCCTCGCTTATTACGGCGACGACCGTGAAATCAAGGTTCAGATTTCCAAAAATATTGAAAAAGTTGATTTGCAGGAGGTCTACTCTCTCAAAGACCATCCCAGTCAGCAGCTTGTCAAATATCTTGTCAACCTAAAAACAACAGAAGCCTTTGCTAAAACCAATGGGAATGAAGCCCGCGCCGCCGAAATCCATGCTTGGTTTGACAGATTCCAGAATGTTCTGCGCTCCATTTATTCCGATGATACTCTTGAACTGAAATTCGACATCGAAACCTTTGCCTTTACCATTTGTCAGGCAGGGCATGATCCGTTTGATTTCACCACTCTGTCAATGGGCTATGCTGCTGTTTTTGATATCATTGGCGATTTAATCATGCGCATGGAATCCAAGCGTCGCTATGATTTAGAGGGCCTTGTGCTGATTGACGAAATCGAAACCCATCTGCATGTTGATTTGCAGAAGAAAATCGTTCCGATTTTGACGCAGCTGTTCCCGAATATCCAGTTTGTTTTAACCACACATTCTCCGTTCATCTTAAATTCCACTGCGAATGCCGTCGTCTATGACTTGGAAAAGAAGCTTCTGGTAAAAGATGGCTTAACCGACCTGCCTTACGAGGGCGTTGTTGAAGGGTACTTCGATACGGATTTGTTGTCAGCTGAACTTCGTCAGAAGTTTACCGAGTACAAGGAAATTGTCCAAAAGGCCACATTGACAGATGAAGATTTTGCTCGTGCATCGGAATTAGAGACTTATTTGGATGAGGTTCCCGATTACTTGGCGCTTGATTTTTCGGAAGAATATAGTCGTCTCAAGTTGGAATTGATGAACCGGGAGTAATAAGTATGGTAAAAGTAAATCGTACTAAAACGGCTCCCGCATCGCTTGCGATTGAAAAGGAAAAGGGAACCGAAAATTATAGAGAACGAGATGTTGTTTTTCAGCTAAACAAGGACTTTAACGGAAAGTGCTATCTCTGTGAAATTGACAAATTGCAAAGCATCCACATTGAACATTTAAAGCCGCATCATGGTAAAGACCGTGATTTGATGTTTGATTGGAATAATCTGTTTCTTTCTTGTCCACATTGCAACAGTGTAAAGAACCAGAAAAAATATGAGGAGCATATCATCGACTGCTGTAAAGAAGACCCCGAAGCATCCATCCGGCAAGAACTTGTAGACAGTCATGTAGTCGTGACCGCAATCGAATCCACTGAGGATGCCGTCCGCACAGCAGGGTTACTAACTGAGTGCTTTGAAAAAGAGAACACCGGCATCCGAATCCTTGAATGCCAAACACGGGTAAACGCTTTACAGACTACTATGACAACATTATATCGTTGTCTTGCAAATTACAAACAAAATCCCAGCCAGAGAAATTACAGAACCCTGCGTGGAATGCTAAACAGAAGCCATAAGTTTGCAGGCTTCACCCGTACATATGTGCGAAATCATATTGACGAGTATCCCGATCTTAGTGAATTGGTCGCAATCGCCTGACGTTCGGAAGCTTCTTGCGCCGAGCCAAAAATAAGGGTAAACAAATGTGTTACGTTATTGCTAAAGACCGCTATGCCCACGGTTGCATAGCATTTGAAACCGTACATGGGAAACGTTTAGCCGATTTGAAATGGGCGCTGAATGAAGCCCTTGGGAATACCGGTGTAGAGATTATGACCATCAGCCGCCCCGAAGCCTATGGCGAGTATGCGCCCTATCACTTTGTGCAGACTGAGGATGAGTTTGTTGCACAGGTATTAGCCTTACGGCCATAACCTCTAATTTCTGTGTGTGACTTTTAATCCAGCTTCGCTACAAAACTCATCTACCAATTTATCTACGGCTCTGCATTTTGGTTGAGAAACGCTGCGAAAATTACTACACATTACCTAAAATCAGTTGCTCTTATCTGTAGAATATCGGCAAATTTTTACGGTGATTCTAGAATTTTTACCAGCGATGCTTTCTCATAACCGCTTGAGTGGGGGTTCGAATCCCTCACGGCCCACCAATAAAAGAACGCAGACGCGCTGTTTTTGCAAAATAGTGTGGCTGCGATTTTTTGTTTTTCGTACAATTCACTGCTCGGCTGTTTGTGGTAGACCTGCGTATAAATTACCAGTGTGGTGCTGGGCTGGGCGTGGCCCGTTTCGGCGGCCAATGTGGCAGCATCAATGCCGCGGGCAGGGTCCTCTTTCGTGGTCGTTAGGTGGCGGCCTTTGTCCACGATGCGCAGGGGCTTGTCCACCTGCTTCGACAGCGCTTTGAGTGCATGGCATTAAGCCGTTGGTGCCGATGGCGGGAAGCGGTCGTCCCCTGAAACAGAAAAAGTATCGGAATTGCCATCAGACCTCTGTGTGCCTTGAGCACGGCAGCGGTCTGTTTTTTGTGTGCAGAAGCTTTCCTGAGAGAAAAAAGCGTGGTATACTGAATGCAGCAACGCAGAGGCTGTAAGAGATAAAATTCGTTCTTAAAACCGCGTTCATTCGTTATGTAAAGCAATTTTGACACTTGAAATTCCTTCGTGTAAAAGCAATTTGATAGACAATAGAGGTGCAATGTGGCAAGATGTTCCCGAAAGGAGGGCTGCGAATATGGAGATCGGGAAAAAGCTGAAGGATGCTCGTATGAAATCCGGATTTACGCAAGAAACTGTTGCTGAAAAGATCAATGTGTCCAGGCAGACAATTTCAAATTGGGAAAATGAAAAATCGTATCCGGATATTATCAGCGTCATTGCGTTAAGCGATCTTTATTCCACAAGTCTTGATGATTTATTAAAGGGAGACCGGGAAATGATGGAGCATCTGGAAGAATGTACAAATGTTGTAAAAAGCACGCAGAAATTGATAGGCGCTATTATACTTAATGCGGTTACAGTGATTCTGTTGATTGCTTTAAGTATGCTTTTGCCGGACAAGAGCTATTATTTGCTTGTGGTATTCTGTCTGGCTATTATGAGCTCGTCAGTGCTGCTGTATCAAATTATCAAACGGATTTAAGGAGAAATGGATGATAGAGTGGAATATTGTTTTGGCTGTGATATTTGTTGCAGTCGCAGTTGTTGGCGGGGCAGAAACCGTTTATCAGATCTACAAGCTAACGGCGCTTGATGCGGCTGCGCGTGGACTGGAACATCCGAAGCTGTGGGGGTTGCTTGCAGCCAACGGAAACAATTCGAGCGGGTTGCTGTTATATCTGATACAAAGAAGAAATTATCCGCTGAAAGCTATAGACGGTGAACAATTACAGCTTATGGAAAAAAGAAAAAAACCCGCCGGAATAGGTCTGGCGTTTATGACGGTGGGTGCCATTGGATTCGTTTTGTGCATTGGTGCGTTGACCACTTGATAGTGTTATAAGTAGTTGAGCAAGATTCATTCCAGCTTGCGGAGGGAACACCACAATGATACTATGCTTTTCAGGGACCGGAAACAGCCGCTATATCGCCGAGCGCATTGCAGAGGCGCTGCAGGACGAAATAGTGGACTTGAATGCAAAAATCAAGGCGGCAGACTATGCGCCGATACAGGCGGGGGAAGATATTGTCCTCGTCACACCTACCTATGCGTGGCGCATCCCGCAAATCGTGTCTGCGTGGCTTACCAAAACGGAGCTGCTTTCGGCAAAGCGCATCTGGTTTGTGATGGATTGCGGCAGCGAGATCGGCAATGCCGCAAAATTCAATCGTGTCCTTGCCGAACAAAAGCGCCTGCAGTATAAGGGCACGGCACAGATCGTCATGCCGGAAAATTATATCGCCATGTTCAAGGCCCCGGAGAGGGAAGAGGCCGAAAGCATCGTGAGGGCAGCCGAGCCTGCTATTGCAGACGCCATTGCCTGCCTGAAAGAAAAGAAGCCTTTCCCGGCACCGCGAAGCAACCTCTATGACCGGTTTATGAGCAGCGCAGTAAATCCGATTTTTTATCGGCTTTTTGTGAAAGCCGCTGCGTTTCAGGTGCGTGATGCCTGCATCGGCTGCGGACAATGCGCCGACCGCTGCCCGCTGAACAACATTACCATCAGGGCCGGAAGGCCGGTGTGGGGAAACGAATGTACCCACTGTATGGCATGTATCTGCTATTGCCCGACCGAAGCGATCGAATACGGGAAAAAGAGTGTTGGAAAACCGCGCTACCATTTTGAGCAGTTGGGCAGCCGATAAGGAATGAGTGGGGGAGAGTACGATGGTAAAGTATAGAGAAATTGAGCCTTCTGATGATGCAAGAGTCGCCGAGATTGCCCGCTATAATTTGAAGAAGTTCCATCTGGATCTTCCGGGGACTGTGTATTTCGACCCGGAGCTGGACCATCTGAGTGCCTTTTACAGCGAGAAGCCCGATAAGCGCCGGTACTTTGTCGCGCTTGGTAAGGACGGACAGGTTATTGGCGGTGCGGGGTTTGCGGAATTTGAAGGTCTGGACGATTGTGCAGAGCTCCAAAAGCTCTATCTGGTGGATTCCGTCAAGGGGAAAGGCTACGGAAAAGATCTGGTACGGCTCGTTGAGGAGGGCGCAAAAGCGGCAGGGTACAAGAGCTTGTATCTGGAAACACATACAAACTTTTCCGTAGCCCTGCAGCTGTATGAGAAGATGGGATTTCAGCAGATCGAGAAGCTGTGTGTGACCCAGCACAGCACGATGAACCGATTCTATTTGAAGAAGCTGTAATGCGATTGCAAACATACGGCGCTGGAATATATGCAAACCGGGCCGGGAATCCCGGTGCTGTAAAGCAAATTTTGGGGGCTTGTATATAATTAGGCCTGTTTCCTTGGAGGACCACTTCGGCGGCCCTCCCTTTTTTGTAAATGTGCCTGCTTACCCGCCTGTGCCCTGACGCTGCGGCAAAAGGGGACGGCAGGGCAGAAAAAGAGTGGAATTTTCACAAAGAATCAAGTTGTTTTGGGGATGGAACAGCCGCAGACGGCGGCGTATAATGCAGATACATTAAGTGAAAAGCACTGTCATTTTGCAAAGAAGGAGAACACTATGCAGACTTGTACACTGGCGGTCGACATCGGCGCATCCAGCGGGCGGCACATTGTCGGCACCGTGCAGGACGGCAGGATCGTCCTGCAGGAGGTCTACCGCTTTGAGAACGGCGTCCGGCGCAAAGACGGTCACCTCTGCTGGGACATCGACACGCTGGCCAGGGAGGTCATCAACGGCCTGCGCGCCGCCCACGATGCCGGGTTTGCCCCCGCAACCATCGGCATTGACACCTGGGCGGTGGATTTCGTTCTGCTGGACGAGGCAGGGCAGCGCATCGGCGATGCCGTGGCCTACCGCGATGAGCGCACCGAGGGCATCCGCGAGGCGCTTGAAAAGGAGTACGGCCTGACCTTTGCCGAGCATTATGCCCGCACCGGCATCCAGTACCAGCCGTTCAATACGGTCTACCAGCTTATGGCCCTCAAGAAGGAACACCCCGAGCAGCTGGCAGCCGCCCGGACCTTCCTGATGGTGCCCGATTACCTCAACTACCTGCTCTGCGGCGTAGCCGCCAATGAGTATACCAACGCCAGCACAACGGCGCTGGTCGGCGCGGACAGCAAAGACTGGGACGATGCGCTGCTGCAAAGGCTCGGCCTGCCGCGCGGCATCTTCCAGCCCATCAAAACGGCGGGTACCGTGCTGGGGCATCTGACCCCGGCAGTGCAGGCAGAGGTCGGCTTTGATGCCGAGGTCATCCTGCCTGCGACCCATGACACCGGCTCGGCCTTTCTGGCGGTGCCGGCGCGGGACGAGTTCGCCGCCTACCTCTCCAGCGGCACATGGAGCCTGCTCGGCGTCGAAAACCCGCGCGCCATCACCAACCCCGAGAGCTGCACTGCCAACTTTACAAACGAGGGCGGCTACGAGTACCGCTACCGCTATCTCAAGAACATCATGGGCCTGTGGATGATCCAGTCCATCCGCCGCGAACTGGGCGAGCAGACCGGCACACGGCCCAGTTTCCCGGAACTGATCGCCACCGCCAAGGGGGCGGCAGACTTCCCCAGCTGTGTCGATCCGGACGACAACCGCTTTTTGGCACCGGAGTCGATGATCGGGGAGGTCAAGGCCGCCTGTGCAGACACGCAGCAGCAGGTCCCCGCCACCACCGGTGAGGTTATGCAGTGCGTTTACAACTCCCTGACGCAGGATTACCGCCGCGCGGTGGAAAAGCTGCAGACGCTGACCGGCAAGACCTACACCAGCCTGAACATTGTGGGCGGCGGCAGTCAGGATGCCTACCTCAACCAGCAGACCGCCAACGCGACCGGCCTGCCCGTCTTTGCCGGCCCGACCGAGGGCACGGCGCTGGGTAACCTGATGGTGCAGCTTATCCACGCGGGCGTGTTTGCTGATCTGGCCGAGGCCCGCGCCGCTATCAAGCGCAGCTTTGAAATTAAGGAATACCAGCCGCAGTAAACGGCCCGGCGGGGTGGGGGCATCCCGCCCTACTTACCCGCAAACAACCTTTTGCCTTACACGACAGGGCCGGGCATGCCCGGCCCCTACCAAATACAACAAATTCATATACAGGAGGTCCACCATGTTAGTTGAAACCAAGGCCCGCGTTGGCGTGTTTGCTATTGCGCTGGGCGCTTATCTGCCGCAGTTCCCCACGCTGGTGCCGGAGTTTGAGGGCCAGTATGCCGCCTTCAAAAAGACGCTGCCCGACACCGTTGAGATCGTTGACGGCGGCATCGTCACGACCAAGGAGCAGTCGATGGCAGCAGGCGATAAGTTCCGCGCTGCCGATGTTGATCTGGTCATCCTGCAGCTGCTGACCTACGCTACCTCTTATAATATGCTGCCGGCAGTGCGCGATCTGGATGTGCCGGTCGTGCTGGTCAATGTCCAGAAGAAGAAAGCGCCCGACTACGCCAACACCGACATCCCGACATGGCTGGGCGAGCTGTACGCCTGCGGTGCCGTTGGTGAGATGGTCGCGGATCTGGAGCGCGCCGGCAAGCGCCATGCCGTTATCACCGGCGTGGTAGAGGGCGGTGACCCCGTTGTCGCGGCCGAGATCAGCGACTGGTGCAAGGCTGCGCAGGTGCGCCGCCGCTTCCGCGATACAAACCTCGCCCAGATCGGCCGCCCCTACCCCGGCATGATGGATCTGTACATTGACGAGACGAACCTGTACAACCGCATGTGGCTCTACACCAAGCAGTTCGACTGGGAGAAGATGTGGGCCATTGCCGACAACATCACCGATGAAGATGCCATCCGCGCCAAGGCACAGGATATTCTGGATACCTTTGACATCGAGGGCGGCGGCACCATCGAGAAGGTCTGGGATATGGCCCGCTATGTGGTCGCGTTTGAGCAGTGGGTCAAGGACGAGAAGATCGCCTTTGTGGCCAGCCACTATGACGGCTTTGCGCAGGGTAAGGCGGGCGTGCTGGATTCGATGCTGATCCCCGCATTCTCGATGCTGATCAAGCAGGGCGTTGCCTGTGCTGTCGAGGGTGACATCAAGGTGTCGATGGCCATGTCCATCCTCAAGACGATCTCCGGCTGCGGCCAGCTGAGCGAGATGTACTCCATTGACTTCAACGAGGATATCTGCATCATCGGTCACTCCGGCTCCGGCGATGCCGACATCTCTCAGGCCAAGAAGCCGACCATGAAGATCGTGCCGGTGTTCCACGGCAAGACCGGCGGCGGCTATCTGACCCAGTTTTACCCGCCGGTTGGCGATGTGACCTACCTCGGCATCACGCAGGACAAGGACGGTCACTTCAAGTTTGTCGTGGCCGAGGGCGTCAACGAGCCGGGCCCCATCTTCACCTTTGGCGATACCAACATGCGCACCCGGTTCAGCTGCGGCGCACGCGAGTTCTGCAACCGCTGGAGCGAGGCCGGCCCCACCCACCACATGGCCGCCGCCCCGGGCCGTCATATCGACACGATCCTGAAGGTCGCCAAGATCTTCAATGTGCCGGTGGATATTGTTACGCGCTGATTTCAGGATGCCTTCCCCTGCGGGGGAAGGTGGCCGAGGCCCCGCCCGAGGCCGGATGAGGGGCGGCCTTGCGGCAATTGCCCGGTAACGGGCTGCTGTCGGTAGCTTTGCCCTCATCAGTCAGTGGTCGGGGCCACTGACAGCTTCCCCCGGAGGGGGAAGCCTACACACATACAAAGGAGCAAAAAACTATGTCTACAATTTACGAGATTCCCTGCGTCAAGGGCTTTATTCGCATGTGCAACGATGGCTGGCTGCAGGGCTGGCATGAGCGCAACGGCGGCAACCTGACCTACCGCATGACGGCGGAGGAGGTCGCTGCCTGCCGCCCCTACTTCGACGCCGAGCCGCGCGAGTGGGTCAACATGGGTGTTCAGGCCGATAACCTTGCAGGGGAGTACTTCATCACGACCGGCTCCGGCAAGTTCTTCCGCAATGTCGAGCCCGATCCCATCCACAGCATCGGCATCGTGGAGATCAACGACAAGGGCGACAGCTGGCGCATTGTCTGGGGTCTGGCCGAGGGTGCCCGCCCGACCTCTGAGTTCCCGAGCCACTTCATGAACCACAGCGTCCGCAAGGCGGCCACCAACGGTGCCAACCGTGTGATCTACCACTGCCACGCCACCAATGTCATTGCGCTGACCTATATCCTGCCGCTGACCGACCGCGACTTCACCCGCGCGCTGTGGCAGAGCGCTACCGAGTGCCCCGTTGTCTTCCCCGAGGGCGTCGGCGTCTGCCCGTGGATGGTGCCGGGCGGCGCGGACATCGCCATGGCCACCTCCGAGAAGATGAAGACCTATCAGGCTGCTGTCTGGGCGCAGCACGGCCTGTTTGCCTCCGGCCCGGACTTTGACATCACCTTCGGTCTGGCGCACACCATCGAAAAGAGCGCCGAGATCTATGTCAAGGTGCTGTCTATGGGCGGCGGCCTGATCCGCCAGACCATCACCGATGATGATCTGCGCGCCATCGCCCGCGACTTCGGCGTCACCCTGAACGAGAACTTCCTCGACTAAGCAATTCCGCAATAGACAAACAGCTCCCCCGTCCGCAGCAGTGCGGGCGGGGGAACTGTTTGTCTATGCGGGGTGTGCCGGGCATTATTGGCCTACAAGAGCCCAGTGCTTATCATTGCGGTTCAGCACCTCGCAGCCGGTCTCGGTCACAAGGACGAGATCCTCAATGCGGACGCCGAACTCACCGGGCAGGTAGATGCCCGGCTCAATGGAAAAGATCATGCCGGGCTTGGCAACGGCCGTGTTGGCGCTGCTTACATCGCCCTTTTCGTGGTCAGTCTGGCCGATGAAATGGCCCAGCCGGTGGTTGAAGTATTCACCATAACCGGCCGCCGTGATCAGGCTGCGGGCGGCAGCGTCAAGGTCGCAGAGCCGCACGCCGGGCTTAATAAGCGCCTCGGCGGCCTCATTGGCGCGGCGCACAAGGTCATGCACGGCGGCCTGCTTCTCCGTGGGCTGCCCGCAGAACCAGGTGCGGGTCATATCGCTGCAGTAGCGGTCCTTGATGCAGCCCATGTCGAACAGCACGCAATCGCCGGGCTTCAGCACCGTATCATCCGGCTCGTGGTGGGGGTCGGCGGCATTGGCACCGAAGGAGACGATCGTGGTAAAGCTCGGCCCTTCGCAGCCGTGGGCGCGGTACTGGCTGTCGATGAAGGAGGCAACCTCGCGCTCGGTCATGCCGGCCTTTATATACTGTTTGGCAGCCTCGTTCACAGCGTCATTGATGCGGGAGGCGGTGCGCATCAGTGCCTGCTCCTCGGCGTCCTTGCAGGCGCGGCAGTCATCCACGCAATCGCTGGACAGAACGACCCGCATACCGGGGTGCGCCTCCATCAGCGGGATCAGAAACCGCGCCGGCCACTCCTTGTCGATGCCCAGCGGGGCGGCGGGGTCCACCACGGCGGCAATCTGTGCCACCGGGGCATCGGTGTCGGTATGCCAGATGGCCCGGCAGGGGACCTCCGGCAGATGGAACAGCCGGTTCAAAAACAGCACCGGCTCGCCGTCCACCGGCAGATAGAGTGCCAGCAGCCGCTCATAGGGGTCAACGGAGACCCCGGTCAGGTACCAGATGCTCTTCGGGTCGCAGACGATCATCTGGGTCAGCCCCGCTGCGCGCAGGGCAGTGCGCACACGGTCAATGCGTTCGGTTTTCATGAAAAATGCCTTCTTTCCCAAAACCCAAAATCTTCAAAGCGCAGTCACTCGGCCCCGGCGGGCTTCATCGCACTTTTGCGGTACTGCTGGGGGCTTTGCCCCACCATGGCGGCAAAGCGGGTCGAGAAATTGCTCTCGTCCCCAAAGCCGACCTGATGCGCAATCTCGCTGATGGAAAAATCCGTCAGCACCAGCAGCTCCTTGGCGCGGGTGATGCGTGTGGACAACAAAAAATTATAGGGCGTTGTGCCCATATACTGGCGGAACAACCGCAAAAACCAGCTTTTGCTCACCGGCGTCTGGGCCAGCAGCCGGTCAAGCGAGAGCGGCTCGGCGTAGTGCTGGCGGATAAACTCTGCCGCATGCTCAATCAGGGTGCGGTTGGAGCGGCTCTCGTCCCCGGCCAGCAGCTGGCGCGCCATCAGCGCCAGCATCCTGTGCAGCAGCAGCCCGGTCTCGATCTGGGCGGCGGTGGTGCCATGCTCCCACTCGCTGGTCAGCGATTCAAACAGCGGCTGCATTTCCAGCCGGCTGACCGGCACGGCGGAAAGCCGCCCCTGCGGCAGCAGCACCTCGGCGAGATTGGCAACGCCTGCGCCGTCCAGATGCACCCAGTAGTGATGCCAGTGGTCCTGCCCGGGGGCCGTGCAGTAGCTTTGCGGGGTGCGGCAGTTCAGCAGCAGGGCGCTGCCCGCAGGCAGCTCGATGCGCTGGTCGTTCTGCTCGATCAGACCGCTGCCGGACAGGGTGTAAAACAGGATATAGCTATCCTTGTCGGTGCGGGCTGTGGCAAAGTGGGCGCGGCCGTAAAAGTTGCCGGCCTCGGTGCAGTAAAAGGGCTGCGCCATGGCGGCGGCGCCGGGGGTGGCCCGCAGCCAGACGCTGCGCTCCTCCACGTCCATGTTACAAGTCAGCATAGGCTCTTCCTCCTACCCTTATGATACAACAAAGCGCGTGTTTGTCAAGGTAAAGTGGTGCGGCAGCGGGGTGTTCTATTGTGCGCTTTATTACAACACCCCGCTGCAAAATCCTGCCTGCGCCACCATATCTGGTGCGCTGTGCCGCAGCAAAACGCAAGGCAACGCCAAAAATCCTGTCTGTATGCAGGTTTTGGTGTTATGCACAGCACAATTCCGGCCGCGCCGCTGCAAATATTTGAACAAAAATCCAGTGTTTTTGACTCTGGGGCCTGTTTTTTTTCACCGGGTCTGCTATAATGAAGACAAAAGCCAACAAGGAGCGATCAGAATGCTGGAAAAACTCAAGCAGCAGGTCTATGAGGCCAATATGGAGCTGCCCCGCCGCGGGCTTGTCACCTACACATGGGGCAATGTGTCGGGCATCGACCGGGAGCGCGGCCTTTTCGTCATCAAGCCGTCCGGTGTCGCGTATGACGCGCTGACGCCGGAGCAGCTCGTCGTCATGGATCTGGACGGCAACAAGGTCGAGGGAGACCTCAACCCCAGCAGCGATACAAAGACCCATCTTGCGCTGTACCGGGCATTTCCGGCGCTGGGCGGCATCGTCCACACCCATTCCACCCATGCGGTGGCGTTTGCGCAGGCCCGGCGGGACCTGCCCGCCTTCGGCACGACCCACGCGGACTACTTTTACGGCCCGGTGCCCTGCACCCGGGAGCTGACCCCCGCAGAGATCGAGGAGGACTACGAGCTGAACACCGGCAAGGTCATCATCGAAACCTTCCGCGAGCGCGGCATCGACCCGGTGCATCTTCCCGCCGTGCTCTGCGCAAGCCACGGTCCCTTTACATGGGGCAAAACGGCCGCCGAGGCCGTCTACTACGCCGCAGTGCTGGAGGAGGTCGCCAAAATGGGCATCCTGACCCTGACGCTGGACCCCAACGCAGAGCCGGCGCCCCGACATGTGCTGGAAAAGCACTTCCTGCGCAAGCACGGCCCCAACGCCTACTACGGGCAGGGGTAAGCGGTGCGCAAAATCCAAACTTCTGTCCGGTTTTTATCACACACTTTCTTGCCCGGGCACGGTCTGCCGTGTACAATAATGTTGACAGTAAAGCACATTTTTTACAGGAGGAGCGTTCTATGAAGTTTTATATCGACACCGCCAATGTGGACGAGATCCGCAAGGCAAATGACATGGGCATTATCGCAGGCGTGACCACCAACCCCAGCCTGATCGCAAAGGAGGGCCGCGACTATGCCGAGACCCTGAAGGAGATCACCACGATCGTGGACGGCCCCATCTCCGGTGAGGTCAAGGCCACGACCGCAGACGCCGAGGGGATGATCACCGAGGGCCGCGCCATCTACGCACTCGATCCCAAGCACATGGTCGTCAAGATCCCCATGACGGCCGAGGGCCTCAAAGCCATCAAGGTCCTCTCTGCGGAGGGTATCCCCACCAACTGCACCCTGATTTTCAGCGCCAATCAGGCATTGCTGGCCGCCCGCGCCGGTGCCACCTATGTCAGCCCCTTCCTCGGCCGTCTGGATGACATCGGCCAGCCCGGCATCGACCTGATCGAGACCATCCATGATATGTTCCTGAATTACCCCGACATCGACACCCAGATCATCGCCGCCAGCGTCCGCAACCCCATCCATGTGACAGATTGCGCGCTGGCCGGTGCCGACATCGCCACCGTGCCCTACAAGGTCATTGAGCAGATGCTGCATCACCCCCTGACCGATGCCGGTATTGAGAAGTTCAAGGCCGACTACACCAAGGTGTTCGGCGCATAACCTGCCCTATAATAACGAAAAGCCGCCTGTGTGGGTCCCACACGGGCGGCTTTTGTATATGGGCTCACATCAGCGGGCTGAACAGGCGCAGCACGCAGTCCAGACCGCGCAGGGCAACGCTGCGGCGGGCGGCGTACTCCTCGGTCACCTCATGGCAGAGGGGAAACAGCTCGTCAAAATCGCGGCGCACCTCGGCCACGGCCCGGCAGCCGCAGAACCAGCACGCATTCTCAAAATGCAGATACAGGCTGCGGAAGTCAAAATTAATCGTGCCCACAACGGCCTCTGCGCCGTCTGCAACGCACTGCTTTGCGTGGATGAACCCGGGCGTGTACTCATAAATGCGCACGCCGCTCTTGGCCAGCGCCGCATAGTAGCTGCGCGTCACCGAGAAGATCAGCTTTTTGTCAGGGATACCCAGCGTGATGATGCGCACATCAACGCCGCTGGAGGCTGCAAGCCGCAGGGTGCGCTGCATCTCATCGCTCAGGATCAGGTAGGGCGTTGTGATGTAGACATATTCCTTCGCGCTGCGGATCATGTTCAGGTAGACATTCTCGCCGGTGGCCTCATCATCCAGCGGGTTGTCGGCGTAGGGCAGCACCACGGCGTTTTCACGCGCGGTGTAGGGGACCTCGGGCAGGTAGCGCTCGATCTCGGGCGGCTCCTTCTGGGTCGCGCCCCACAGCTCCAAAAAGATCAGCGTCAGGCTGCGCACAGCGTCACCCTCCAGCCGGATGCCGGTGTCCTTCCACCGGCCGTAGGGGTGGGTGCGGTTAAAATATTCCTCGGCCAGATTGTAGCCGCCGGTAAAGCCGATGCGCCCGTCCACGACTGTGATCTTGCGGTGGTCGCGGTTGTTCATGAAAACATTCAGGATCGGAATGACCGGGTTGAACTGGCGGCACTGGATGCCGCGGCTCTCCAGCTTTTTGACAAAGGCGCTCGTGATAAAGCCGATGCTGCCCACATCATCATAAAAAACACGGACCTCGACACCGTGGGCGGCGCGCTCGGCAAGGATGTCCTCCAGCTCCTGCCAGGCGGAGGCGTCCTCGATGGCGTGGTACTCCATAAAAATAAAATGCTCGGCGCTGCGCAGTGCCTCCTTCTGTGCCTCCAGCGCGGCGCAGGTGTCGCCGTAGAAGGTCACATCGGTGTTGTCATAGGCCGGGTAGCCTGCCCGCGTCTGCAGGTAGTGGGCGTGGTTGCGCGCGGTGCGGTCGGGGTAGGGCAGCGCCCGGCGCTGGGCCAGCAGGGGCGCGTGGTAGCTGCGCAGCAGCGCAAGATTGCTGTTGAACCGCTTGCGCATGACGCTGACCGCGCCGGCGCGGCCGAACAGCAGGTAGATCGTCAGGCCGAATACCGGGAACAGCAGGATCAGGATGATCCAAGATATTTTATACGCAGAGTTGATATGCAGCCCGTATATGCGCAACGTGATCAGGAAGGCCAGCACCGAGGTGCAGACCTGAATGGCGGTCGAGTAGTCGTTCAGCTTGATGGCCAGCCAGCAGATCCACGCGACCTGCAGGATGACGCCGATACCGGCAAACAGCATCCGGTTGACGCTGTTCGGGATGGATTCGCGTTTTTCTTCGGTAGTGTTCATGATGTTTCTCTTTTCTGTGGAAGTAGTGTACCTTTTCCACCTCAACAGTATAGCACACCACCGGCAAAAATACCATAGCCCCGGCGGCTCTTGCAAAATGCGGGCGGATGTGCTACAATTTCATAGCATACTGTTTTGGTGGGAAATACAACCGCCCCCGTATATAAAGGAGAGAACCGCCCCATGTCCGAACGCCTTGTCGGCATCCTTCTGGATTCCTTTGGTAAAATCCTGCTGCCGGGTCTGACCGTTACGATCCCGCTGACCGCCATTTCCTTCACACTGGCGCTCATCATCGCCGTGGCGGTGGCGCTGGTCCAGTTTGCGCAGGTGCCGGTGCTGCAGCGCATCGCCCGGTTTTACATCTGGGTCATCCGCGGCACGCCGGTGCTGGTGCAGCTTTTTGTCGTCTTTTACGGTCTGCCGGGTGTCGGCATCCTGATCGAGCCGTTCCCCGCGGCGGTCCTCGTCTTTTCGATCAACGAGGGTGCGTACTGCGCCGAGACGATCCGCGCCGCGCTCGAGTCGGTCCCCCGGGGCCAGCTCGAGGCCGGGCAGTGCGTCGGTATGAACTATCTGCAGATCATCCGCCGCATCATCCTGCCGCAGGCACTGCGCACGGCGTTCCCCACGCTGGCAAGCTCGCTGATCGCCATGATCAAGGATACCTCGCTGGCGGCCAACATCACCGTGACCGAAATGTTTATGACGACCCAGCGCATTGTGGCCCGTACCTATGAGCCGCTGGCGCTGTATATCGAGGTCGGTCTGGTTTACCTGCTGTTCTGCACAGTGCTGACCCGCCTGCAGGCTGTGGGCGAGCGCTACCTCAACAGCCGCGGCGCACAAAGGAGTTGAAGCTATGCTGGAAATCAGAAACCTGCGCAAGGCCTTCGGCCCGCTGCAGGTGCTCAAGGGCATTGATCTGGATGTGAACAAGGGCGATGTGGTGGCCATCCTCGGCTCAAGCGGCAGCGGCAAGACCACCATGCTGCGCTGCCTGAATTTTCTTGAGAGGGCAGATGCCGGCACGATGGATTTTGACGGCCGCCGTATCGAGCTGCACCGCGCCACCCATGGCGAGATCAACGCCCTGCGCCGCCGCACGGGCTTTGTCTTTCAGAACTACAACCTGTTTGCAAATAAGACCGCGCTGCAGAATGTGACCGAGGGGCTTATCATTGCCCGCAAGATGCCCCGCCGCACGGCCGAGGAGCTGGCCCATGCGCAGCTTGTCAAGGTCGGCATGGATGACCGCGCCGACTACTACCCCAGCCAGCTTTCCGGCGGGCAGCAGCAGCGGGTAGCCATTGCACGCGCCATGGCGGCCGACCCCGAGATCCTCTATTTTGACGAGCCGACCTCCGCGCTTGACCCCGAGCTGACCGGCGAGGTGCTGGCCGTTATGCGCCAGCTTGCGCGGGAGGGCCGCACGATGCTGGTCGTCACCCATGAGATGGATTTTGCCCGCCATGTGGCCAACCGCGTGGTGTTTATGGAGCAGGGCGTCATTGTGGAGCAGAACACCGCCGAAGCGTTCTTTAACGACCCGCAGCAGCCCCGCACCCAAGAATTTTTACAGACCTACAAGCAAAGGAGCCTTTTGTAATGAAAAACCTGAACAGGCTGACCGCCCTGACCCTGACCGCCGCTATGGCCGCTGCGCTGACTGCCTGCGGCGGCACGGCTGCAGCATCCTCCGGCACGGCAGCGTCTGCCGATGCCACCGCCGCCGACCTGCTGAGCGAGATCCAGGCCCGCGGCACCATCACCATCGCAATGGAGGGCACCTGGGCACCCTGGACCTACCACGATGAGAGCGATACCCTTGTGGGCTACGATGTTGAGGTCGGCACCAAAATCGCCGAAAAGCTCGGCGTGGAGCCGCAGTTTGTTGAGGGCGAGTGGGACGGCCTGCTGGCCGGTCTTGACGCCGGGCGCTATGACATTATGGTCAACGGCGTTGACATCACCCCCGACCGCGCCGCAAAATACGATTTCTCCACCCCCTACGCCTACAACCGCACGGCTGTCATCACCCAGGCGGACGATGACAGCATCCAGACGCTGGAGGATCTGAACGGCAAGACGACCGCAAACACGATCTCCAGCACCTATGCCCAGTTGGCCGAGCAGTACGGCGCGACCGTCACGGCGGTCGATGACCTGAACCAGACCTTTGAGCTGCTGAACAGCGGCCGGATCGATGCGACCCTCAACGCCGAGGTGACCTTCTACGACTACACGAAGGAGCATCCCGATGCCAATGTCAAGATCGCTGTGCTGACCGATGATGCCAACGAGGTTGCGATCCCGATGCGCAAGGGCGAGGAGACCGCAACCCTGCGCGCCGCCATCGACACCGCCATTGAGGAGCTGCGCGCCGATGGCACGCTCAAGGCGCTGAGCGAAAAATATTTCGGCACGGACATCTCGACCAACGACTGAAAAGCGCATTATCTCATTGCAGAGTGCCGCAGTCAGTCTGACAAAGTAACATAAGGCAATACCGCATAATTCTAAGTGCCGATACGGCGAGCGAGGTACGGCAGCTGCTAAGCCAAAAGCGCAGATAATACTTTGTGTATTATCGAGCATTTTGGCAACGCAGATGCCGTGCCGCAGCTGCCGGAGCGGTGCTTAAGCCGTCAGGCGGGAATTGTGCGGTGTTGCCATAGCTTTTCGCTGCAAGGGGGCAGGCCTGTAGGCCTGCCCCCTTGGTGTTTTTGGTGCAGCAAATGGACAGAATCGCTGTATTTGTTGCAATAAAACAAATAACGCTTGCAATTTAACCGCAAAACAATTACAATGTAACTAATTGAGCGCAAACCACAACAGGAGAACAGGGAGCATTGCATGATCAAAAGCTTTTACGAGGAGCCAATTTTCAGCAGCGATTTTCAGCGGAAGGATCTGCAGGTAATCGACAAATCCATCCAGCAGCTGCTGGATAAAAATAACGGCGTCGGCGTTGTAGGCGGCTTCTACACGCCGGGGCTGCCGGTTGGCATCATCAGCGAGCTGGCGCTGCGATCCCTCGGCTGCCATGGGGACGAGGTGTTCGGCAGCGGCTACACGATGCAGTTTGCTGACTGCTTTGCCGAGGACTGCGACCTGCGTGACCTTGAGAATTTCCGTCAGTTCAAGGGCAGGCGTACCCTCTGCCTGCACACCCGGGATGGGGGCTGGCGCTGGTTTTACCTCTGCAAGGACGAAAAGCAGCTGCCGGACGGCCGCGTTATGTGGCTGCTGACCCTTTGCGACTGCAACGCCCTGCACAAGCGCGAGAAATGGCTGGTCGAGGCGCGCAACAGCGCCGAGGCTGCCAACAGGGCAAAATCATCCTTCCTCTCCCGGATGAGCCACGACATCCGCTCGCCGCTCAACGGCATTTTGGGCATGGCTAAGATCGCCTACGACAACGCGGAGAATCCTGAAAAGGTCCGCGACACGATGGAGAAGCTGACCGCCGCCGGGCAGCAGCTGGAAACGCTCATCAATGATGTGCTGGATATAAGCCGTATGGAGAGCGGCCATATGCGGATCACCCATGAGCCCTTTGACCTGTATGAGCTGCTGGCCCGCTGCGGGGACACGCTGCACACCCAGGTGGTAAGGATGCAGCTGACCTGCCATGTGAATTTCAATCAGCGGCACAGCCATGTTATCGGCAGTCCGCTGCATGTGCAGCGCATCATAGCGAATATCTCCAGCAACGCGGTCAAGTACAACCGGGTAGGCGGCACGATCAACTACACGCTGGACGAGATCCCCAAGGACGAGAACCACGCTGTCTACCGCTTTACGGTGCAGGATACCGGCATCGGCATGAGCGAGGAGTTCCAGCGCCATATCTATGAGCCCTTTATGCAGGAGAATGAAGCCCTGCGCAGTGAGCTGAAGGGCACCGGACTGGGGCTGGCCATCGCGAAAGAGCTTGTGGACCTGATGGGCGGCACGATCACGGTAAGCAGCACGCTGGGCGAGGGCACGACCTTTGTCATTGAGCTGCCCCTTGAGCTGGATCTGAGCGCGCCGAAGCAGCCTGCCGCGTGCAAGCCGCTGCCCAGCCTGAACGGGATGAAGTTGCTGCTGGTCGAGGATAACGCGCTGAACGCCGAGGTCGCCTGCTACCTGCTGGAAAACGCCGGGGCTGCGGTGACAGTGGCCGAAAACGGTCAGGCGGCACTCGATGCCTTTTTGGCAACCGGTAAGGGGGAGGCCCCGCTGTTTGATGCGATCCTGATGGATGTTGTCATGCCGGTGATGGACGGTCTGCAGGCGGCGCGCGCGATACGCGAAAGCAGCCACCCGCAGGCAAAGGAGATCCCCATCATTGCGCAGACGGCAAACGCCTTTGCCGAGGATGTACAGCGCACCCGGCAGGCAGGTATGAACGACCATATCTCAAAGCCGCTGAATGAGGCCGCTCTGCTGCGCGTGCTGGCGCAGTATTATAGGCCCCAACAGTAAAATAAAAATCAGCCTCGCCCCCC
>OJAC01000827.1_pt1 | contig 20135 bp, 12 predicted proteins | sample 1588701 | NCBI WGS metagenome assembly OJAC01 (sample SAMN03283256) | human gut metagenome | biome: human-associated habitat; material: feces | host: Homo sapiens | place: USA | collected 2013 | reverse complement strand
GGTAAAGCGGGTCCTGCACTGCGATGCAACAACAAGGGCGGATATGAACGTTTTTCTATTAAAAACTTTCCAACTGCCAAATCATTTTCACCCCAACAACTACAAATTTATATTTGGAAAAGGCTGGAAATATCACATCAAAAATGTTATATTTATGATATGTCAAAAAGATAAAGGAGGAGAAATTTATGAAGAAAAAATGGGCGGCAATGCTCGGATTAGCCTGTATTCTCAGCATTTCTGGGGGGGGTAGCACCTGAGACGACAGCGTACGCAGCAGCAGTCCCACAGGCGGTATATAACGGCTGGGAACAGAAGTCTGACGGGATGCATTATTATCAGTTTGGAAAGGAATTGAAGGATACCGGAATTAAGATTGATGGCTACTGGTACTATTTTGATGCAAAAGGGAAGCTGCTTGTATCAGGCTGGAGAGAGAAGAGTGGCGGACACTACTACTATGATGGGGCAGGACATCTTGTGCTGAATAAAGGGATGCAGATCAGTGGTAAATGGTATTATCTGGATGGAAACGGAAAGAGATATGAAGCACAGTTCCGTGAAAAAGACGGAAACAGATATTATTATGATGAGAATGGCTGTCTTGCATTGAACCGGGAGATGGATATAGCCGGAAAGCACTACAGATTTATAGGAAGTGGTGCGGCTTATACAGGCATATTAGAGAGTCAGAATGGAACCTATTACTATCAGGGAGACGGAAGTCGTGCAGAAGATGCAGGTCTGAAAGTAGATGGTTATTGGAGATATTTCCGGAAGGACGGAAAGATGCTCATATCAGGCTGGAGAGAGAAGAATGGCGGACACTACTACTATGATGGATCAGGCTGTCTGCAATTAAATAAAGAACTGACTTTGAGCGGAAAGAGATTTTATGTTGATGGAAGCGGACGTCGTTACGAAAATCAGTATCGTCAGGTTGGAAGTGATCTTTATTATTACGGAGCAGATGGAGTCCTGCAGACGATTAACGGGAAACCACTTGCAGAGACCGAACATAATTATAAACTGACAAAGACGGTTGCAGCAACTTGTACTGCAGATGGTTATAAAGAATATACGTGTTCCAATTGCGGAAATGTTAAAAAAGAGAAAAATGGTACGAAACTGGGGCATAATTTTTCTGTTATGGCCGGGCATAAAAATTCTACCTGCAAAGAGCATGGATATGATACTTATAAATGCAGCAGATGTTCGGAAACGAAAAAGACAGAACTTCCACTGACTGATCATCAATACAGTCTGAGAACGACAGCTGCGACCTGTACGACAGATGGTTATAAAAAGTATACCTGTTCGATCTGTGGAACTTCCTATCAGGAGACCTTGACGAAGCTTGGTCATAATTATCAATTAACAAATACTGTAGCTGCAACCTGTACCGAAGATGGTTATAAGCAGTATCATTGCAGCAGATGCAACAGCAGTTATAGGACGACGCTGGCGAAGACCGGGCATGACTACCAGATCAGCAGAACAGTAGAAGCGACCTGCACGACAGCCGGATATAAACTACAGCAATGTTCCAGATGTAACGATACGAACCGGACAGAAATTCCGGCACTGGGGCATGATTACAGGGTGACAAAGACGGTCGCAGCAACCTGTACAACGGATGGATATAAAGAATTGACATGCAGCAGATGCAATGCAACCAGCCGGGAAGTACTTACGAAGCTGGGGCATGATTATGATATGGACACAGAAATTGAAAGAGTTGCCTCAACTTGTGGCACTCATGGACATGTAAATTATGCATGTAAAGTATGTGGAGATATCAAGAGTGTAGAACTTGAGCTTGATCCAACAAAGCATTCATTTGAAGAAACCAGTAGTGATCTTCAGTATGTAACTTACACATGTAGTGAGTGTGGAGAAACAAAGAGAGAATTCAATGACAAAGAATATACAATTGATCTTGGTAATGGACAAACAACAACGGTTGTTGGACACTTTGATCTGGAAATGCGTCAGGAAATTCTAAATCTTGTGAATGAAAAACGAGCAAATTTTGGAGATGGTGTACCTGCATTAGCACTAGCATCTGATTCTAGTCCACTTCAAGATGTTGCAAACATTCGAGCTGTAGAGATTACAAATCGGTATTCTCATACCAGACCAAATGGAGAGCGTGCAATTTCTTCATTTTATATGTATGCACATACAGATGGAGAAAATCTTGCAATGGGACAAAGAAGTGCCAGTGAGGTTTGCAATGCATGGTTTGGATCTTCTACTCATGTAAATAATATTATTGAATATAGTTATTCAACTATTGGCATTGCGGTATTTTGCAAGAAGCTAAATAATGGAGGCTATGCAAATTATTTCTCACAAATGTTTTCAACACTTTAAAAAAAATAGACAGTAAGAAAATTTCTTACTGTCTATATTTTTAATTACTATATTGATAATTTTCTGCTTCTTCAATAATTAATTTCTTTCTTCCATCAACAACATTTCCCATTAATAAGGATGTCATTTTATCTGCATGAATTGCATCTTCAATTCTAACTTTTACAAGTCGACGAGTATCTTTATTAAATGATGCAGTTTCCAATTGTTCTGCATCCAATTCTCCTAATCCTTTTGCACGACTAATCTTTATTATTTTCTTTCCATTTTTCTTAAATTCAGTAAGTTCTTTATCATTATATAAAAAGATTTCTTTTGTTTGTTTATTCTCAACATAATCAACAATATAAAGAGGAGTAAGAGCGATATAAACATATCCTTCTTGAATTAATTGTTTAAAATATCGATAAAAGAATGTTAATAAAAGAGTTGTAATATGAGCACCATCAACATCCGCATCTGTCATGATAATAATCTTTCCATATCTCATCTTTGATAAATCTAAATCTTCTCCATATTTTTGATTGGTTGTAAAAGATGCAATCATTGTTTGAATTTCTTTATTATCAAAAACTTTATCAAGAGATGCTTTTTCAACATTTAAAACTTTTCCTCTTAATGCTAAAATTGCATGATATTTTCTATTTCTGGCATCTTTTGCTGTTCCAGATGCACTATCACCTTCAACAATATATATTTCACATTTTTCAGGTTCTGTTTTACATGAATTACAATCAGCTAATTTATTACTAATTTCATATGTGTTCTTCACAATATTACTTGTTTTCTTTTCTATTTTCTTTCGTTCATTCATATTTTTAATTGCATTATCAATAAATGTTTTTAAAATTTCATAATGAGTATCAAAGAAAATTGTTCCATATTTTGTAATAATATTATCCATTGCTGTTTTTGCAATGGAACTACCAAGTTTTCCTTTTGTTTGTCCCTCAAATTGTGGCTCATTCATTTTAAAAGAAATAATACCTGTTAAACCACTACGAATATCCATTCCATTTAATGGCTCTTTTAAATTAAAATCTTTACAATATCCATTTATACATTTTGTTAGTCCACTTCTAAATCCTGTAACATGCATTCCTTCATCAGGAGTTGTAATATTATTAACAAATGTGAATAATCTCTCACTTTTTTCACTTGTTAGCTGTAAACAAACTTCTGCTTTCATGTGTTCATATTCACCTTGAAAATAAACAATATCTGATAAACAGTCAATATCCGTATCAGAATTGATATCTTTCATAAAATCAACTAATCCATTTTCAAAGTGAAAAGTATCATTTGTATTTTCAATTTCATTTTTATAATAAATTGTTATTTGATTATTTAGGAAACAAGTTTGCTTTAAATGATCATAAATAAGATTGTGTTTAAATTCAGTTGTTTCAAAGATTGTTGCATCTGGCTTAAAGGTAACTTTTGTACCACTTTTTATATTTGTTTTACCAATAGATTTTAAATTTCCATTTTTATCTAATTTAATGGTTGGTTTTCCCTTTTCATATCGATCATAATAAATTTTACCATCTTTATATGTTTCCACTTCTAAATATTCAGAAAGTGCATTAACAACCGACGCTCCAACACCATGCAATCCACCTGAAAATGCATATGCACCTTCTTTGAATTTTCCACCTGCATGAAGAATCGTATAAATAACACGAACGGTTGGAATTTTTGCTTTTGGATGAATGTCAATTGGAATTCCTCTTCCATCATCTTGAATTGAAATACTATTATCTTTATGTAATATAACTTCAATATTTTTACAATATCCTGCTAATGCTTCATCAATACAATTATCAAGAATTTCCCAAATACAATGGTGAAGTCCTTGTGATCCAGTAGAACCAATATACACAAACTGATGCAGAAAATCTTGCGAAAGGTCAAAGAAGTGCAGAACAAATATGTAAAGATGTTGGGGTCAAAAGCCCCCAACATCTACAAATTTAAATCAATCCCTTTTTATGCTTCTCCAGTAATGCATGGATTTTATCTGTCGGATTCATAACGGAACCGATGGTTACATCATGGTTGAGAGAGTCAATAATCAGTGCAAGGAATTTACTCATATCTGCCTTTACGAAATATGGTTTTTCATAAAGTACCGGTGGCAGATAGGTCAGGTTGGTTGTGACCACTTTATTGATATATCCTTTTTCATAGTATTCATCAAACTTATCAAATCCATCTGTGAAAAGTCCGAAAGTCGTGCATACAAAGACGCGTCCGGCATTCCGTTCTTTTAACTGCTTGGCAACATCCAGCATACTTTCACCGGAGGAAATCATATCGTCTACGATGATGACATCTTTTCCGGTCACATCATCTCCAAGAAATTCATGTGCAACGATCGGATTCTTTCCATTTACAACAGTTGAATAATCACGGCGTTTGTAGAACATACCCATGTCAACACCAAGTACGTTAGAAAAGTAAACCGCACGATGCATTGCTCCTTCATCAGGGCTGACGATCATCAGATGCTCTTTATCAGGCCTGATATCAGGAACCTCACGGAAAAGTGCCTTCAGGAACTGATATGGTGGGTCAAAGCTGTCAAAGCCACTTAACGGGATCGCATTCTGTACACGTGGGTCATGGGCATCGAAAGTAATGATATTGGTAACACCCATTGCATTCAGTTCTTCAAGGGCAAGTGCACAGTCGAGAGATTCTCTTCTGGTACGTTTATGCTGTCTGCTCTCATAAAGGAAAGGCATGATAACATTGATACGACGTGCCTTTCCGGTTGCAGCAGCAATGATTCTTTTAAGATCCTGATAATGGTCATCCGGGGACATATGGTTTACATGACCATTTACAGTGTAGGTAAGGCTATAATTGCATACATCGGTCATAATGAACAGATCTGTTCCACGGATCGTCTCTTTTAATACACCTTTTGCTTCACCGGATCCAAATCGCGGACAACTGCAGTCAACCAGATAATTGTTGGACTTATAATTGATATATAAGGGGGATTCGGTTACTTCGTTGATGGTGTTCTCCCTGAAAGATACAATATAATCATTGACCTTCTGTCCCAGAGCCTGACAGCTTTCCATTGCGATCAGTTTCAGTGGGGCAGCCGGGAGAGTTTTTTCTAACATTTCGATATTTGTCATTTTTTTTCTCCTGTGCTGAATATTTATCTGAAATAGATTTGATATTTTGCATGATACCAGGGTCAAAAGGTCTGAAACCACGTGTGCTCGCACACTGGTGGTAGAATGACCTTTTGACCCGACCCGATATGAGCATAAAAGTGAGGCGTAAGCACCATGATATGCGAATAGCGGGTAGGATTGTGGGAGTGCGTAGCACGAAACAATCCGTTGGCATCATTGTTGGGGACTTTTGACCCCAACATCATTACATATATGGTTATAACATTTTTAATATCGAAATTCAAGCATAAAGGCTGTAGTTTCAGGTCAAAGTAATAAAACAAGGAAAGAAACTTGGAGCAGCTGTTGAAAAAGGCATAGAACAAAGTCTTTTAAGCATGGAAAAATCATGCTATAATAATACGATGATGTTGTGGGAGTGCGTAGCACGGAGCAATCCGTAGGCATCAAAGTCGGGGGCTTTTGACCCCGATATCATATGATCCACTAAGAGTACAAGGAGTTTTTAAATTATAGATGAAAAAGCATGAACATATCGTGAAAAAGGTTCAGTCCGGAAGTATTGCGGAGGAACTGGGGATTGAACCGGGAGATCAATTGCTGGAGATCGACGGGAATGTGATCGAGGACATTTTTGACTATCAGTTCTATGTAGAGGCAGAAGAACTGGTTGTTCTGGTTGAAAAACCGGATGGCGAACAGTGGGAGATGGAGATCGAGAAAGAGGCCGATGAGGGACTTGGGATCGAATTTGAAGAGGGACTGATGGATGAGTATCATTCCTGCCATAATAAGTGTATTTTCTGCTTTATTGATCAGATGCCGCCGGGAATGCGTGAGACACTGTATTTCAAGGATGACGATTCCCGACTTTCCTTTTTACAGGGAAATTATATCACACTGACGAATATGAGTGATAAGGATGTTGAGAGGATCGTAAGGTACAGACTGGAACCGATCAATATTTCTTTTCAGACGACGAACCCGGAGCTTCGCTGCAAAATGCTCCATAATCGTTTTGCAGGGGAAGCACTGAAAAAGGTGGACATCCTGTATCAGGGCGGAATCGAGATGAATGGGCAGATCGTACTTTGCAAAGGGGTTAATGATGGGGAGGAACTGGAACGGAGCATCCGGGATCTGACGGGATATCTGCCGATGCTGAAAAGTGTGTCCGTTGTGCCGGTAGGTCTGACGAAGTACCGGGAAGGACTTTATCCGATGACCCCTTTTACAAAAGAGGATGCGAGAGAAGTGATCCGGGTGATCCATAAGTGGCAGGAGAAAGTTTATAAAGAGTATGGAACGCATTTTATCCATGCCGGTGATGAATGGTATCTGCTGGCAGAGATGGAAGTTCCGCAGGAAGAAAGTTATGATGGTTATCTGCAGTTGGAGAATGGAGTTGGAATGCTGAGGCTTTTGTTCGATGAGTTTGAAGAGGCATTTGGAAAGCTGACGGGGGATGACCGGGTGGAAGAACTTTCCGTTGCAACGGCAAAGCTGGCGTATCCGTATGTAGACAGGATGGCACGGCGGATGCAGGAGAAGTATCCGGGGCTGAAGATCCATACGTATTGTATTAGAAATGATTTCTTTGGTGAGAGGATTACGGTATCCGGGCTGATCACGGGGCAGGATCTGATGGCACAGTTAAAAGATCAGGAACTTGGGGAAAGACTTCTGATTCCGTGCAATATGCTGAAGATGGATGAAGATATTTTTCTGGATGATTTTACATTGGATGAGGTGGCGGATACTTTACAAGTTCCCATCGATATTGTAAAATCAAGCGGGCAGGATTTCGTGAATGCCATTTTAGGAATTGATACAAGAAGAAATAGAGACAAGCAGAATGTAAAAGACCGCAGGATCGAGTCGGTCTGAATTAAAAAAGAGAAAGGTAAGATAAGATGAGTAAACCGGTAGTTGCCATTGTAGGGCGTCCGAATGTAGGCAAATCCACACTTTTTAATGTGTTGGCAGGGGAGATGATCTCCATTGTAAAGGATACGCCCGGTGTGACAAGAGACAGAATTTATGCAGATGTGGACTGGCTTGACAGAGAATTTACTCTGATCGATACAGGGGGAATTGAGCCGGACAGCAGAGATATCATTCTCTCACAGATGCGGGAGCAGGCCCAGATCGCGATTGATACGGCAGATGTCATTATATTTATTACAGATGTAAAGCAGGGGCTTGTGGACTCGGATTCCAAGGTCGCAGATATGCTGAGAAGATCGGGAAAGCCGGTCATCCTTGTTGTAAATAAGGTTGACAATTTTGACAAGTATATGGCAGATGTGTATGAATTTTATAATCTGGGAATCGGAGATCCGATCCCGATCTCTGCTGCTTCAAGGTTGGGACTGGGAGATATGCTGGATGCAGTGATCGCCCATTTTCCGGAAAGTGACGGAACAGAAGAAGATGATGACCGTCCGAGAGTGGCGATCGTAGGAAAGCCGAATGTAGGAAAATCCTCTATTGTAAACCGTCTGCTGGGAGAGAACAGAGTGATCGTATCAGACATTGCAGGAACGACAAGGGATGCGATTGATACAGAGATCGTTCACAATGGAAAAGAGTATGTATTTATTGATACGGCAGGTCTGAGAAGAAAAAATAAGATCAAAGAGGAGCTGGAACGCTACAGTATCATCCGTACCGTCAGTGCTGTAGAGCGTGCGGATGTAGTGCTGATGGTCATTGATGCTGCAGAGGGTGTGACAGAGCAGGATGCAAAGATCGCGGGAATTGCCCACGAAAGAGGCAAGGGAGTTATCATTGTCGTAAATAAGTGGGATGCGATCGAGAAGAATGATAAGACCATGAGAGAGTATGAGGCGAAGATCCGTCAGGTACTTTCTTATATGCCATATGCGGAGATCATGTATGTATCTGCAATGACCGGTCAGAGACTCCCGAAGCTGTATGATATGATTGATATGGTGATAGAAAACCAGACACTCCGTATTGCAACCGGAGTTCTGAATGAGATCATGACGGAGGCAGTTGCGATGCAGCAGCCACCATCGGATAAAGGAAAGCGACTGAAGCTTTATTATATTACGCAGGTAGCGGTGAAACCGCCGACCTTCGTCATTTTTGTAAATGATAAGGAACTGATGCACTTCTCATATACGAGATATCTGGAAAATAAGATCAGAGAGGCATTTGGATTCCGGGGAACTTCTTTGAAGTTCTTTATCAGAGAAAGAAAGGAAAAGGATCAGTAGAGTTATGGAACGGATCATTTGTCTGGCAATCGGATATGTCTGTGGACTTTTGCAGAGCGGTTATCTGGTTGGAAAATTACATCATATAGATATCAGAAAGTCCGGTAGTGGAAATGCAGGATCAACGAATGCACTTCGTGTGATGGGGTGGAAAGCAGGACTTATGACTTTTGCAGGGGATGTGCTGAAGTGTTTTGCAGCAGTGCTGATTGTAAGAGGGTTGTATCATGGAAGTAATTGTCTGGCACTTCTGATGATGTATGCCGGAGCAGGAGTGACGCTGGGACATAATTTCCCGTTTTACATGAAGTTTAAAGGTGGAAAGGGAATTGCGGTCATGGCAGCACTGACGGTAAGCAACTGCTTCTGGCATCTGCCGTACAGTGTACTGATGTTCTTTATTACGCTGGCATTCTTTGCTGTTCCTGTAGCAGTGACAAGGTATATTTCACTTGGATCACTGCTGGCGTATGCCGCATTCTTTATAGAAATGGTCGTATTTGGGCAGTTAGGATGGTTTGGAATGGAACAGGCATACCTGTACGAGCTGTACATACTGGTATGCCTTCTGACGGCACTTGCATGGTGGCGTCACCGTGCGAATATCAGAAGACTTCTGAACGGAACAGAGAATAAGTTCGGGTTAGGAAAAAGTAAAAGTAAGGAGGGCTGATGATGGCAAATGTAGGAGTACTTGGTGCCGGGAGCTGGGGTACGGCACTGTCCGTTCTTCTTCATGACAACGGACACGAAGTAACGATCTGGTCGATTGATCAGAAAGAAGTTGAAATGCTCAATACCAAAAGAGAGCATGAGTCAAAGCTTCCGGGAGTGAAGCTGGCAAAAGAGATTGTGATCACGAATGAATTGAATAATGCGATCAATGGAAAGGATTTCCTTGTTCTTGCAGTTCCTTCAATATTTACAAGAGCAACAGCAAGGAAAATGAGTCCTTTTGTAGCAGAGGGACAGATGATTGTAGATGTTGCAAAAGGAATTGAAGAAGCCACCTTGATGACACTTTCGGAGCAGATCCATCAGGAAATCCCACAGGCAGATGTTGCCGTCCTTTCAGGACCAAGCCATGCGGAAGAGGTTGGACAGAAGCTGCCGACAACGTGTGTGATCGGAGCGAAGACGAAAAAGACAGCAGAGTATCTGCAGTCGATGTTCAACAGTCGTGTCTTTCGTGTTTATACGAGTCCTGATATCCTTGGAATTGAGCTGGGAGGAGCATTGAAGAATGTCATTGCACTTGCAGCCGGAATCGCAGACGGATTAGGCTATGGGGACAATACAAAGGCCGCGTTAATCACCCGGGGCATTGCCGAGATAGCAAGACTGGGGATGAAGATGGGGGGAAAGCTTGAGACTTTTACAGGGCTGACCGGGATCGGTGATCTGATTGTCACCTGTGCCAGTGTCCACAGCAGAAACCGGAAAGCAGGTTATCTGATGGGACAGGGAAAGTCCATGCAGGAGGCAATGGATGAGGTGAATATGGTCGTAGAAGGCGTCTATTCAGCTAAGGCGGCTGCAAGCCTTGCAAAGAAATATGAAGTTCCGATGCCGATCGTAGAAGAAATCAACCGGATCCTTTTTGAAGGTAAAGATCCGAAGAAGGCAGTGGATGATCTTATGCAGAGGGAATCGAAGATCGAGAATAGCTCTCTTTTATGGGAAAAAGAATAAAAGTAAAATGCATACCTCCCGGCAGTGCGGCATACACTTGTATCAGCACAGCAAGGGGGTATTTTTATGGATTCATTTCAGGTATACAGAGATATAAAAGCACGGACAGACGGAGAGATTTATCTTGGCGTAGTAGGACCGGTACGGACAGGCAAATCAACATTTATCAAAAGATTTGCGGATCTTCTGATCCTGCCGAATCTGACGGATGTACATAAAAAAGAACGAACGAAAGATGAACTGCCACAATCTGCATCAGGTACTACGATCATGACTACAGAACCGAAATTTGTTCCGAAAGAGGCGGTCAGTGTAAAGCTGGGAGAAGATGTGGAGGTGAAGATCCGGCTGGTGGATTGTGTAGGGTATATGGTAGAGGGAGCATCCGGCCACATTGAAAATGGCACAGAACGGCAGGTGAAGACACCGTGGTTTGAGTATGAGATTCCATTTACAAAGGCTGCGGCAATCGGAACGCAAAAGGTGATTCATGACCATGCAACGATCGGACTGGTAGTGACTACGGATGGAAGTGTGACAGAGCTGGCAAGAGAAAATTATATCCCGGCAGAGGAAAAGACCGTTCGGGAATTGCAGGAGATCGGAAAACCGTTTCTGATTATATTGAACTGCCAGAAACCTTATGCAGAAGAGGCAAAATCTCTGAAGGAAGAGCTGCAGGAGAAGTATCAGGCTCCGGTGATCGCAATGAATTGTGAACAGATGAAAGCAGAGGATCTACATGAGATGATGCAGCAGATATTATATGAATTTCCGGTTACAGAAGTGGAATTTTATCTTCCAAAGTGGGTGGAAATGCTGTCGAGAGATCATCGGATCAAGCAAAATCTTCTTGAAAATGTAAAAACTGTCCTGGATGCATTAGGTGATATACGGAGTGCGGTGAACTTGAAAATCCAGCCTCAGGGAGAGTATATTGACCGGATGCAGGTCGAAAAAGTGGAAATGGACAGCGGAAAAGTCTGTGTCAGAATTGGTTTTGATCAGAAGTATTATTACGAAATACTCAGTGAACTGACGGGAACAACGATCAACGGAGAATATGAACTGATCTCAACGATGAAAGAACTTGCAGCGATGAAAGAGGAATTTTCGCAGATCCGGGATGCATTTACCGAAGTCAAAATGAAAGGATACGGGGTTGTATGTCCGAGAAAAGAGGAGATTACGCTGGATGAACCGGTCATTATCAAGCAGGGAAGTAAATTTGGCGTGAAGATACGTTCGGAAGCTCCGTCAATTCACATGATACGTGCGAATATAGAAACTGAGATCGCTCCGATTGTCGGAAATGAACAGCAGGCGGAAGATCTTGTGGAGTATATTAAAAAAGAGAGTGAGACACCACAGGGAGTCTGGGGAACAAATATTTTCGGAAAGTCGATCGAAGAACTGGTGATGGACGGAATGAAAAATAAGATTACTCTGATCGGGGATGAAAGCAGATCCAAGCTGCAGGATTCCATGCAGAAGATTGTAAATGATACAAATGGCGGGCTGATCTGTATTATTATCTGATCTGACCGGAGTGGACAGAACAGTCTGAGTCCGTTATAATAAAGAACAGAAGTTTCTTGTGGGATTTTAAGGAGGAAACGATGAGTATACAGTATGAAAAGCTTGAAAGATGCTATGAATATTATAGAAGTATTGCAGATTTTCACCCCAGAGTCGGTCTGATTCTCGGATCGGGGCTGGGAGGATATGCAAAGAATATGCATGTGGAAAAAGAAATTCCATACCGGGAGATCCCTGATTTCCCGGTTTCCACTGTACAGGGGCATGACGGAAGATTCTTACTGGGATGGATCGGGAAAGTACCGGTCGTTGTCATGAAAGGCAGAGTGCATTATTATGAAGGATATTCGATGGAAGAGGTAGTTCTTCCGGTCAGACTGATGAAAAAGATTGGGATAGAAATTCTGTTTCTGACGAATGCATCCGGTGGAATCAATCCAGAGTTTGCGGCAGGCGATTTTATGATGATCCGGGATCAGATTGCAAGCTTTGTTCCCTCTCCGCTGATCGGACAGAATATAGAGAAACTGGGAACCAGATTCCCTGATATGACTCATATTTATGATGAGGAACTTCAACATCTGATCAGAGAAACTGCAGAGGAAGAAAGAGTACCCCTCCGGGAAGGAGTCTATCTGCAGACTACAGGACCGAATTTTGAAAGCCCGGCAGAGGTTAAAATGTATGGACTTCTGGGGGCAGACGCCGTAGGAATGAGTACAGCCTGCGAGGCGGTTGCGGCAAGACATGCGGGAATCCGTGTATGTGGGATTTCCTGTGTGTCAAATATGGCAAGCGGGATTTCAGGAAAAGAACTGAGCCATCAGGAGGTACAGGCTGTTGCAGATCAGAGAAGTGCAGAATTTGAGCGGCTGGTTACGAAAATTATAGAAAAAATGTAAGGAAGTCAGGAACAGTATGATAAAAGTGACGTATTTAGACCACAGCGGTTTTCTGGTAGAATTAGAAGATGCTTATTTTTTATTTGATTATTATAAAGGCAGATTACCGCAGATTGATCTGGAGAAAAAGATGTTTGTGTTTGTGAGCCATGCACACCATGATCATTATAGAAAGGATATTTTTAATCTGAGAAAGCATTTCAGGGAGATCCGGTATGTTCTGTCATCTGATATCGAGATAAAAGCAGAAAAAGATATCGTTCAGATGCAGCCAAATGAGAAGAAGGAAGTGATGGGAGCAGAGATCAGAACACTTCGATCCACGGATGAGGGAGTAGCCTTTGTTGTTCATTATGCAGGCAAGACGATCTACCATGCTGGGGATCTGAACTGGTGGCACTGGGAAGGGGAACCGGATGAAAAAAATACAGAGATGCGTCGAGCTTATCAGGCAGAAATCAACCGTCTGATGGATGAGAAGATCGATATAGCTTTTGTCCCGGTAGACCCAAGACTGGGAGAACAGTATTGCTGGGGACTTGACTGTTTTATGAAGAGGACAGAAACAAAAGTAGTATTCCCAATGCATTTTTGGGGAAACTACAGTATTTTTAACCGGCTGGCACTGGAAAAATGTGCGAAAGATTATGAAGACCGTATTGTCAGGATTGAAAAGCCAGGGCAGGTATTTCTGTTGGATGAGATGGATGAAAATGACAGGATCCGAGTGAGGTACAGCAGCATTTTACAGCAATAGATAAAAGAAGGAGGAGCGGATAAATGCTTGTAAAAGTTTATACAGATGGTGCAGCAAGGGGAAATCCGGACGGACCGGGAGGTTATGGAGCTGTACTGGAGTATGTGGACGGAAAAGGACAGTTGCATACAAAAGAACTGTCGCAGGGCTATACGAAGACAACGAATAACCGGATGGAACTGATGGCTGTAATCGCAGGACTGGAAGCATTGAACCTGCCATGTACGGTTGAGGTTTATTCAGATTCACAATATGTGGTGAATGCATTTAACCAGCACTGGGTTGACGGATGGATCAAAAAAAGCTGGAAACGTGGAAAGAATGAACCGGTGAAAAATGTGGATCTCTGGAAAAGGCTTCTGGAAGTGAAAAGCCGACATCAGGTTACTTTCCATTGGGTAAAAGGACATGACGGACATCCTCAGAATGAAAGGTGTGACCAGCTTGCAACAACTGCGGCAGACGGGAATGAACTGATCGTGGATGAAGGATTGGAATAAAAAGATAGAAAAAGGGCGTGTGAAAAACTTTCGTTTGTTTCACACGCCCTTTCTGACGGGATCTAAAAGATCTTACTGTTCTTTTTTCTTTTTCAGAATCACGACAGCACTTCCAGATGCAAGCATCAGGAGCATATAAGGAAGAGCAGTGGATGCATCTCCGGTCTTTGCAGCTTTTGATGCAGTATCTTTCTTATCAGCTTTTCCATTTGTGGATGAAGAATTATCGTTCGTTCCATCCTCTTTTTTGCTGTCATCTTTTTTATTGTCGTCTTTCTTATCATCGTTTTTCTTATCGTCGTCTTTCTTGTCATCATCTTTCTTGCCATCATCCGATGTGTCTTTTACGAGTCTGGCAAGATCAAAAGCGGCGATTGCTTCGCTTACCTGTGCCGGAGTAGCATCTGTGTCGGCAAGTACTTCGTTGAGTCTTGCAAGGGCAGCTTTGTAAGCGGCTACAGAATCAGCAGTGTATCCGTCAAAATCAGTTACAGCCTGATCAATCTTCTCCTCAAGCTTAGATTTGTCAGTTACAAGAACTGCATTTCTGAGAGCAGCGAGAGCGTCATCAATTTCTGCCTGGGTTGCATCTTCATTATCAAGAACAGCTTTTGCAGTATTGACTGCGGCTTTATAGGCTTCAACAGAATCAGCAGTGTAACCGGTGAAATCAGTTACAGCCTGATCCACGAGTTCCTGAAGAGCCGTCTTATCAGCTTCCGGCTGATCCGGATTCTGAGCAGTATTGGCAATGTCGAATTCAGAAACGGCTACCCATCCGTCACTGGAAGCTTTAGCAACGAATTTTACATACTGAACTTCCTGTGCATCAAAAGTGAATGTCTTCTGAGTTGCATCTGCTGCAAAGGTCTGATCCTGTGCGACAAGTGTCCATTCATCAGAATCGTTTGCTTTAATGTAAAGGTCTGCTTTTGTGACATATCCACTGGCTGTATCTGTTCTAGGAGTAAATGAAAACTGGTTGATCGTGTATTTCTGACCAAAGTTGATCTCTGCATAGAACGAATTGCTGCCTGTCAGTTTATCGGTAGCACCTTTCCAGTTAGAATGCCATCTGGAGGTATAATCGTTGTCGAACGCATAGCGAAGAAGTCCCTCTACATTGTTATAGGTTGTCTCGGAGTTTGTTGTTCCGGTCCACTTGGACTTATTATACATATCTGCTGCGGTTACATTTACATTATCAATGGTTGCCTGAACCGCATTGGTTTCAGAACCGATACGCTGAAGCGGCAGAGCAAATGTGGCATTTGTAATACCGGATTTCTTGGTTGTACCATTATGGTTAAATTCTCCGGTCGCGTTAGATACGAACTGGCCGTTGACATACAGCTTTGTTACCTGCTGCTGGGTCACAATCTTGATATTTACTTTTTCTCCGACCGGTAATGTATAATCGAAGTAATAATCATACAATTCGCGTGTAAATCCGAGTTTTCCGTTGCTCATGATACGGATATCATGAGTTCCGTATGCTGCGTCAGATTCAAACAGAATGTCACCGGCTTCTGGTTCAGAAGAAAGTGCGATATCAAAGGAAAGTGCATTTCCATTACCAAGCTGTTCGATCGGTGTTTCTACATAACTCTTATCTCCGGAGAGAACCAGAGCTTTATTCTGTACTTTTGCAGTACTGTCAGAGGCAAGTGTGAGATCTCTGTCATTTTCAGATGTATCATCCAGTCCTTTACCACTGTTGAAATCATAAGATTCATAAAAATTATCTACAGAAGACTCCTGATAATATGGGTTGGTGTTCGGACCTGTCCCCATAGATGTGGCAAGGGTACTGAGAGCATCTGCAGAGCCTTTTTCCTGTCCGGTAGCAGCCCATGTCTTTTCCGCGTAAAATGGAAGTGCATCGAAAAATCTCCAGTACAGATCAGATTCAGAAAGTCCGGAAGCACGTTTATCGATATTATCATTCCACAATGCAAAAGCAGCTCCAAGCATCTGATCATCACCGGAAGGTACAGCAACGTAACCGCTGGAGGATCTCAGTTTATTTGGTTCAAAAGAACTGAAAATACGGCTTGTATTTAACAGATCTCCATAAGAATTTGCACGGGTTTTACTTCCATCAGGAACCATATAACCATAATCATCAATGGTATTGATCAGATCATACCCCATATTATACATTTCGATTCCATCAGCCCAGTCTTTCGACCAGAGATTTATTTCCACACCGTCGATGGCATCAGCATTGATCTGAGTAACCGGATTGTCTTTGATCCAGGTAAGACCACCCCACATGCGGACTGTATTGGTCTGCTTTACATACGGGACGATCGTATTGATAAAGTTACGGTAAGCAGAATAATTGTCAAGAAATTCATCTGCACCGATATGAACGGTTGTCTCACTGTCAAAAGTAGCATCACTTCCGTGAGTATAGTCATCGAAAATTTCCTCGATCTTCTGAACGGTTTCCGTTTTGGAAATATCCAGATGGTCGATGAGAGGCCGGTTGGCACTGGTGGAAGAAGTCTTATTGGTTACTTTCAGTTCCGGCCATACCTTTGTAAAGGAATTTGCATGGGCAGGGACATCAATTTCAGGAACGATATTTACACCAACAGCACGTTCAGTCTGAATAAATTCTTTAAACTCCTTTTTAGAGAAAGAATAATCTTCCGCTGTCGGAGATTCACCGGCATCATTTGTGAGACCGGATTCCAGACGGAATGCATCATATGCATCGAATGCCTGATTTTCCTGATCCAGTTTACCATAATCTTCCAGCCAGATGTAGTTGTCAGATAAATGCACATGGAAGTCATTCATCTTATAGTAACGCATGGTTCTTGAGATTTCTTTGAGCATGTCCATGGAGACTGGTTTACGTGCAGCGTCCAGAACAAATCCTCTTGTTGAAAATCTTGGATAGTCCCGCATTGTTCCAATAGAAAATGCATCTGGATTGGATTTATACATTTGCAGGATTGACTGCATACCATACATATTTCCGACTGTGCTTTCAGAAGCTACATTGATACGGTCAGAAAGAATATTCATAGTATATCCCTCATCACCGAGCAGTTCGTCAGGAGCGGCAAGAGAAAAGTTGAATGCATTTGCTTTTGCATTTCCTTTTACTTTCTGTAATTCAATGCCACTGAAATCTTTGTAATCAGCAATAAATTCATCAACAACATCTTCCAGTGCATTATTATCATAAGTAACAGCAGTGATACTGTCTGTTGCAACGGAATCAGTGCTGTCAGAATACCATTCTGCAATTTCAGGAATAATGGATGGCTTTGTATTTTTTGCAGCATTTGTGGTATGCTGTCCGGCAATCGTGTAGGTGAAATCATCTGTCACCAGTTCTTCACCGGTTTCCTCTTTGGTAATCACGTAGGATACCTTTACGGTCTTATCTGTCAGTGGGTGAACAATCTTTCCATCCCTGGAAATAATCTGCTCAAAATCTGCTCCGTTGATTCTGATGTTAAATCCTTCAGGTACTGTCGGCATTGGAAAATCTGCCACATCGGCAGCAATGGTTGTACCACCGGTGATCATACCGGCTACATCACTGAGAGAATAATCGTTGTTAATAGAACCGTAGATTTCAATTTCATTGATTCCGACATTGACCCAGTTGATCGTTCCTGCATCGGCAGAAAGAATGGTAACTTTCACGTCCGTAGCACTGACCGGAGATGTCAGTTTAATGACTTCTTTTTGCTTTGCTTTTTCCTCTTTCCTGTAAATTTCGGTATAAGTATCGTTGCCGTTGGCAATTTCAACTTTATAACCTAAAATGTTCTGAGCGTCATCGGTTCGCTCAAAGTTAATGTTGATCTGCTGGATCTGTTTGGAAGAACCAAGATTTACATTGATCCATTCATTTGCAGCCAGATTCTGAGCTGTTCCCCAGCGTGTGGTGAGGTCACCATCTACCGCTTTTGAAGGAGAAGTCTTTTCAGGATTATTCGTTGGCTGTTCATAAGAACTTGCAGTAACAGTCTGATTCAATGCAAGGTTTTCCGGTGCTGCAGCAGCAACGGGAATGGCAGGAATCTGAACCATACTGCAGGCAAGAACTGCTGCGAGCAGAGGCTTTTTCATGTCCTTCTTCTTTTTCATAAAACCCTTCCTTCCTTTCTTTTGAATGTACGATATGAAATGAGCAAAATGAGAGAGTTATATATTTACTCATAACAACACATACTTAATTTTATTATATAGGAAATTGGGAGAATGGTCTTGTTGATTTGTCTGTATCAGGCAGGAAAAATTGTATAATTCGGAACAAAATTGCAAGTGGTGAAAAAGTTATAGACTTTTTAATGCTTTCTTAGTATAATTATTTGATGTGCTGAGTAAGACAGACAATCGCGGAGGCAAATGCCGAAAGGCTGCAGACGAGGAAAGTCCGGGCTTCAAAGGGCAGGATGCCGGATAACGTCCGGTGGAGGTGACTCCAAGGCCAGTGCAACAGAAATAAACCGCCACAGTAAAGGTCACTTTTCTGTGGTAAGGGTGGAAAGGCAGTGTAAGAGACTACCGCCTCTCTGGTAACAGCGAGGGCATATGTAAACCCCATCCGAAGCAAGACCGGATAGAAACTATGTGGCTGCCCGTCACGTTTCAGGTAGGTCGCTTGAGCATTGCGGTAACGTGATGCCTAGACAGATGATTGTCCAACGACATAACCCGGCTTATCGTTTTGCTCGGCACGTAAGGAGTTTCAGCTTTGAAACTCCTTTTCTTACATAAGCGGCGATCAGTGGATGATCCTGTCAGAAAAGCAGGATACTGATGAACGCACAAAATCCAGGAATGTGCTTTCTTGGCACTTCTGATCATCAGATAAAATACAACAGGAGGACGATACAATGGGAATGAAGATCAATACGGAACTGCCTTTACCGGCATATCTGAAGGCAAAATATCCGCTGCCGGAAGAACTGGTGAAACTGAAAGCAGAAAGAGATGAGGAGATCAGGTCGATATTTGAAGGAAAATCAGACAAATTTGTTGTGATTGTCGGACCATGCTCAGCAGACAGGGAAGATTCTGTATGCGAATATGTAGACCGACTTGCAAAAGTCAATGAGAAAGTCAGTGATCGTTTGATGATTATTCCACGTATTTATACGAATAAGCCACGAACGACAGGAGAGGGCTATAAGGGAATGCTTCACCAGCCGGATCCTGATCAGGCTCCTAATTTATTAGAAGGAATCATTGCAATCAGAAAGATGCATATCCGTGCCATGAAAGAAAGCGGACTGACGGCAGCAGATGAGATGCTGTATCCAGAGAACAGAAGTTACCTGGATGATATTCTTTCATACGAAGCAATCGGTGCCAGGTCAGTTGAAAATCAGCAGCATCGTCTGACAGCCAGTGGAATGGACATCCCGGTAGGAATGAAAAATCCGACCAGTGGAGATTTTTCAGTCATGTTAAATTCAGTGATTGCGGCACAGAGTTCCCATAATTTTATTTACAGAGGAATGGATGTGTCAACGGATGGAAATGATCTGGCACATGTGATCCTGCGTGGAGGAGTAGACAAGTACGGAACGTGTATCCCGAACTACCATTATGAAGATCTTGTCCGACTTGTGGAAGTATATGGACAGAAAAATCTGAAGAATCCGGCTGCCATTATTGATGCAAATCATTCTAACTCAAATAAGCAGTTTAAAGAGCAGATCCGTATTGTAAGCGAGGTTCTCCACAGCAGAAGATATAATGAAGATGTAAAGAAGATGGTGAAAGGTGTGATGATCGAGAGCTACCTTGAAGAAGGAAATCAGAAAATCTCAGATCATATGACATATGGCAAGTCTATCACAGATCCATGCCTTGGATGGGAAGATACAGAGCAGTTGATCTATAAGATTGCGGAGGAGTGTTAAATTTGTATTTGTTGGAATGAAAATATCTCGGCAGTAGAAAGTATCTGATGAAAAAACGTTCATATCCGCCCT
>OJAC01000812.1_pt1 | contig 20446 bp, 16 predicted proteins | sample 1588701 | NCBI WGS metagenome assembly OJAC01 (sample SAMN03283256) | human gut metagenome | biome: human-associated habitat; material: feces | host: Homo sapiens | place: USA | collected 2013 | reverse complement strand
AAGTTAAGAAGTTAGTGGATTTACAAAGTGTTCAATTTGATATTGCAATTTAGCATTGTAATTAATATTTGCAAGAGCTCCTGTAAAGGAGCTCTTTTTTCATACTCTATGGGGAGATTTATTTTAGGTATAACATGTGGGCATAGTTTACGTATAAGAAACAGTTTCGGCTTATGTGTTTCTTTGCTGTTCCTTTATCCTCTCATATGGTGTATAGTTAATCATATATTATACTGTAATAGGACGGGAGCGACTATGAGAAAACATTGTGCAATAGTACTGGGTGGAATTTTTTCACCTTTAGATGGTATCGATACAGCTGATTTTGTGATAGCTTGTGATAAAGGGTATGCCTATATCCGTGAATACGATTTGGAACCGGACTTGGTGGTAGGTGATTTTGATTCTTATCACGGGAAAATCACGCCGGGTATTGAAATACTTGATTTACCGACTATGAAAGATGATACGGACACATTGGCAGCGATTCGTTATGCCTTAGAACATGATTATAAAGACTTAACTCTATATTGCGCCTTTGGCGGTCGTTTTGACCATTTAATGGGGAATGTACAGGCAGCCATGTATGCTGTGTCACAAGGGGCCGTCGTGCGCATGGTGAGCCACGATACGGATAGTTATCTGTTTAGCCATGGCGACATTACCTTAGAACCGCGGATGGACTACTCCTTGTCGGTACTCGCTTTATCTGACGAATGTCATAATGTGACGATTACGGGAGCTAAGTATGCGTTGAAAAATGCGACTTTGTACAATACAAAGCCGGTAGGTGTAAGTAATGTGTGGCATGATACAGTACACGTGAAGGTGGGTGACGGCATTTTGATGGTGTCCATGTCGCATATGTAGGACAGTAAATATAGTATCATCAACCTGATAGGGCTCATACCCGCTACATAAAATTAAGAAAGTAATCAGAAAATATAATCCGGCAACGGATGTGGACCCAAGTTTGGAAGCGAGTCTTGAACCGAGTGAATGGAATCGCTGATGACGGCTTGTGTCATAGGAGGTTTTTAAAGTATGTTAACATCATTAGGATTTGTCATATTAGGTGGCGCCGCTTTAGCTGCGGTGTGTCGCAAAATACAACTGCCGACCATTATCGGGCTTATGTTGGCCGGTATGCTTTTGGGACCGCAGGGGGGCAATTGGCTCGATTCGACCATGCTTACCATTTCACCTGATTTGCGGCAGTTAGCTCTTATAGTTATCCTTGTAAAGGCAGGCCTTGCTATTAATTTGCGAGATATTTGGAGTCTTGGACGGCCACTTCTGATGATGTCGACAGTACCAATGTTAATAGAGTTGACAATACTTACGTATTTAGGCCTTTATGTATTTGGCCTCCATGGCCTGGAAGCTTTACTTTTGGCGACTGCCGTTTGTGCCGTGTCGCCGGCCGTTGTGGTTTTTCGCATGATTCATCTCATTGAATTACGTTATGGGACGAAAAAGAAGATTCCGCAACTCATCATGGTAGCTTCGTCATTAGAAGATATTGTAGTCGTGGTTATTTTTTCATTAGTACTAGCGCTCGTGGAGGCCCATGTGGCTACACCGGAAGGCATGAGTGCCTTGGCCATTGCCGCTCAGGTTCCGGTAGCATTGTTTAGTGGCATTGTGCTGGGCTTTATAGGTGGCTTTATACTGTCGTATATTGCCAAACGAATGAATAAAGGCGATCAATTATTGCCCGGTACAGTGACATTATTGCTGACGATTTTGATTGCCGCATCGTTTGTGATGGTGGCGATCAGTAATTGGTTCAAGCCGTATGCGGCCGTTTCAGGTCTTTTGGCGGTTATGATTATGTCCAGTGTGGTCAAAGGACAGGTGTCTTATGATTTGGGGCAGGCTCTTAATCGACAAATTAATCAACTATGGATTCCTATTGAAATCATCCTATTCGTGCTTGTAGGAGCGGCTATCGATACGACCTATATGCTCAGCATGAGCGGCATTTTGATTGGCGTTATCGCCTTAGGTTCTATGGGGCGTGCTTTGGGTGTAGGCGTGTCTTTGTTAAAAACGAAGCTCAATATGAAGGAGCGCATTTACTGTGCCATTTCCTTTGCCCCTAAAGCCACTGTGCAGGCAGCCATCGGCGGTATTCCGCTGGCTTTGGGGCTTGATAGCGGTCCTTTAGTGTTGGCCGCATCGGCCATGGCGATTTTAATCACATCGCCAATCGGCGCATTTGCCATGGATTATTTTTATAAACGATTATTGGAACCGGAAACAGATCCTATTATAGAAGGACAGGGGGAGGCAAAGTAAGGCATGTTAATAAAAAAGCGCCTGGTAATTTCCAATATTTTGATGATTGCCATTCCATCGATAGTGGCGTTACTTATTGTATTTGTCAGCTTGGCAGCCATTTGGATTCCAAGCGTGCAACGGAATAACATCGGGGTCCGTGATTTGGAAGATTTTGAGCGGACCGGAACCTTTATGCTGACACAGGTGGAAGGTAAGCTGCAGGAAACGGCAGCGGCCGGTCGCGATCCGAAGATTTCGGATGTATCGGCGGCACTGCGTCAAGTAACCGGCTATACAGTGCGTGTGGCAAGCCCGACCGGTGAATTATGGACTTGGGGCGATGCACCGGACGCGGAAGCCCTTAAGCTGGAAGATGCAGCAGATCAATTAAATGGTGACGGTATCATTTCAAACGGTAGTCATGCCGTAGCAACACGAAATGTGGTGACTAAGGCAGGTGATTATCGAGTCTATATTTATGGTTCAGAAATCAAGATACGAACCTGGCCGGCTAAAAACACGGTTAAATGGTCGCTCATATTTATCTTCATTATGTTTATCATAGGCATTATTGTAGCGAATAAATTCTTAACACGTTTTGTGTTTCAGCGTATTCGCAGTGCTTTAGATTTATTGGCATCGGGGGTTCGTCAAATTCGCGATGGCAATTTAAAAATTAAGCTTACCTATGACGGTAAAGACGAATTTGCCCCAATTTGTGAAGATTTTAACGATATGGCCCGTCGTTTGGAAGAGTCGGTAACGTTGATTCAAAAGCAGGAACAAAATCGTAAAGAGTTATTAGCCGGAATTTCTCATGATTTACGGTCCCCGTTAACGTCGATTAAGGCCTATGCGGAAGGTTTGGAGGACGGCATTGCGACGACGCCGGAATTACAGGCAAAATATGTGCGTATGATTCAGACAAAGGCGGATGAAATGGAGCACATGATCAGTAATCTCTTTACGTTTTCAAAAATGGATTTGGAAGAATATCCTAGCTATCCTGAAAAAATGGACCTGGGTGCGCATTTGGAACTGTTTATTCGTAATGAAGGGGAAGCGTATAAGAATAAGGGCTTAATTCTGCATCGTGAAATGATTGAGCACGATTCTTTGATTTGGGCTGACCCGTTTCAAATTCGCAATATCATAGCCAATATTGCCGATAACAGTGTAAAATATAAAGTGAATGAAACCGGTAACTTATATATTTCCTGTCAGACTCAGGAAGCTATGGTTGCGCTGATTTTAGTGGATGACGGCCCCGGAGTGAATGAAAGCAGTTTGGAACGGCTCTTTGATGTGTTTTATCGCAGTGATGCGGCGCGCAGTAATCCTCATAAGGGGAGCGGGCTCGGTCTTGCGATTGTTAAAAAGATGGTGCAGCAAATGGGTGGTACCATTGAAGCTGAAAACGCTGATGACGGTGGTTTGCGTATAATCATGAAGTTCCCGAAATACGGAGGTTAATGCAGTGGCGAAACGAATTTTAATAATTGAAGACGATCAAGCAATTGCTGAAATTGAGCGAGACTATTTAGAGCTGAGTCAATTTGAAGTAACCATCGCCAATGACGGCGGCAAAGGGCTGGAACTCGCCTTAAATGAACCTTTTGATTTAATATTGCTTGATGTCATGTTGCCGACCGTTGACGGTTTTAGTATTTTAAAGAAATTAAGAGAAACACTGGATATTCCGATTCTTATGGTAACGGCTAAGCAGGAAGATATAGATAAGATTCACGGGCTAGGCCTGGGTGCCGATGATTACATTGAAAAACCGTTTTCCCCAAGTATTTTGGTAGCGCGTGTTAAGGCAAATATTGCGCAATATGAGCGTTTGCGTAAAGACTCGACGAGCAACAAAGGGGAAGCGGACATTCAGGTGGGCCATTTACTCATTCAGCCGGGCTCACATCGCGTCTTTGTGCATAATAAAGAAGTAAATTTGAAAAATAAAGAATATGAATTGCTTTTATTCTTAGTCCGCAACGGTGATTTGGTATTTGATAAAGAAACCTTGTACGAGCGCATTTGGGGCCTCGAAGCCATTGGCGATGTGGCAACCGTAGCTGTTCATATCAATCGTTTACGTGAAAAAATCGAAGATGATCCGAGTAATCCGCGCTACATTGAAACCGTGTGGGGCGCCGGGTATCGGTTTAAAATGTAGTACGAGTGTGGCGTTAAAATGCAGTACGGGTATTGGTTTAAAATGTAGCATTCGATAAAGTATTGCCGGAGACAATAGCATGTCAAAGAGCAATACAAAGTAAATAGAATATAAGGTAAGCATTATAGCTGTCAGATGGGAAAAATCCCGTCCGGCAGCTATTTTTTTATTGAAAAAACTTGGTTTATTAATTTGAAATAAAAGTTTAAATTTTGTTTATATTTGGTGTAAATCTTGTTTAAAACCCTTTTGTATACTGAGAGTGTAAATTGGAATAAAGGAGTTTTTAACATTGATGGAACAAGTTTTTAGTCTCATACAACAGTATGATTTTTCGATTTTAAATTATATATGGTTATATGGGCATGCACATTGGCTTGATATTTTCATGGAAGAAGCCACTGATTTGGGTAATGGCGGGGCAATCTGGATTGCTCTTGGCATATTCTTTATGTTTCAAAAAAAATACCGAAAAGTAGGTTACATGATGATGACGGCCATGCTCATAGGCTTTGTTCTCTTGAACTTGGGCGTTAAGCCGATGGTGGCACGGCTTAGACCGTTTGAACTGCAACCGGCGGTGCAACTGTTAATCCATGAACCCTGGGATTATTCATTCCCGTCAGGTCATGCTTGGTCAGCTTTAGCCGCAGTTATAATTTTATTTATGAATAAGATTCCGGGCCGTTATGTGGCCTTAGGCGTAGCCTTACTTATCAGTTTTTCAAGAATCTATTTATATGTGCACTATCCATCAGATGTCATTGCGGGAGGTATATTTGGAGTGGTTATCGGTATGGCCAGTGTATACGGTTGGCGTTTTCTTGACAAAAAATACGCACAGCGCCGTCCCATAATAGTTAAAAATTCAGTTTCAGATTATGAATTATCTTATAAGCAGATTGAGGAGAGTGCCCATCATGAGTGAGTCAAAAAAATATCTCGGCTGGATTCTACTGTTAGGTGTGTATCTGTTTTTTCTGGGTAATTGGGGCATTGCCATCACGGATCCGGTAGAATCAAACTACGCTTTAACGGCGAAGGAAATGCTGCAGGCCGGCAATTATTTGTCGCCTCAGATTTACGGTAATTATTGGTATGACAAACCGATTTTCTTTTATTGGGAAGTCATCGCCGCCTTTAAACTCTTTGGTATTAACGAATGGGCAGCTCGTTTTTTTCCGGCTCTATTCGGCATTAGCGGTCTACTCATGACCTATTGGTTCACACAAAAACTCTTTAACCGCCTGACAGCGCTTGTAGCTACGGTTATTTTGGGCACATCGTTAGAATATTGGCTCATTTCTAAAACTGTAATTACCGATATGACCTTATTTGTGTTCTTCAACGCGGCGCTTATTTTCTTCTATTTGGGCTATTATTTTAAAAAGCGTAATTACTATTACGGAGCGTATTTCTTTGCAGGAATGGCTGTTTTGACAAAAGGTCCTATAGGCTTGTTGTTACCAGGTCTCATCGTAGTATTATTCCTCGTTTCACAGCGCGATTACAAAGAGCTGCTTCATATGAAATGGCTTGGCGGGATTGCTATATTTGTTCTAACTGCCGGCCCTTGGTACTACTACATGTACAGCGTGCACGGCATGGATTTTATCGACACCTTCTTGGGGGTTCATAATGTATTGCGTGCTACCGTTTCGGAACATCCGCGGGATAATGTGTGGTATTACTATTTGGGCATGTTTATTATCGGATTCTTCCCGTGGGTATTTACCTTACCGTATTTATTTAAACGTCGTTTTCAGGCGCAGCGTGAGCGTTTGCAAATAGCAGCCACTTCAAGTACCGGCATAAGCTTGGGGCAAGGCACCGATTCACTTGATGGCCATGATGATAATCATCTTGGCTCATTGGTTATGAATATTGGATCCGTAAGTGCGTCCGGCGCTATTATTCACGCACAACCGGCTATGAAAGATGCTATTAAAGGTAATAGTGATGGCACCCCAACTTGGCGAGTAATCCTGCGTGCTATGATGCAGTTTGACCAAACTACGGTATTCTTACTGATTTGGGCTTTTACAATTGCTGTGTTCTATCAATTGATGGCTACTAAATACACGACCTATACATTCCCGTATTTATTGCCGATTGCTATTTTGGCGGCTCGTGTCATGGTAAATCATTTGAAACTGGTGAAATACACCGTGATTGCCAATCTCATATTGTATTCCGTGCTTACCTTTGCCGTAGCGACGCCGTATTGCAACGCTTATTCTTCTAAAGCTGTAGGCAACGTGGTGGCACAAACGGTTAAACGGGGGGATATGGTTGTAAGTTATGGGCGTTATCAGACGTCCGCCGGATTCTACAGTAATCAGTTGATTTATCGTGTTGAAAAAGCAGCTGCTATTCCGGGCCTTGAACCATCGGCTATGAATTGGAATACGAAAAACGTAATGCCGTTCATTGCGGAAGAAACCGTGGCAACACGTGATCATGTTGTTGCCATCGTAGATAATCGCCGTTTAAAAGAATTTAAAGCCGATATGCCGGGACAATGGCAAGAAGTAAAAGCTTTGGATAAATTTACGGTGTTTAGAAAATAAGTTGCCTAAGTGGGCAAAAATAGAATTGCCTAGGTGGGCAATAAGAAATCCAGTTAAGTAACAATATAAGAACTCGGTTAAGTAACCATCTGATTTTAAGTCAAGTAACTTAATCAATAAAGCAAAAAAGCAACTAAAGGTAAAATGCCTTTGGTTGCTTTTTTATTAATAATGATTTTTATACGAAATATTCAAGTTGATTAGGAATTTCTCCGGTTTTTTGATAATATTCAAAGATTCTACGCAGTATTTTAAGAATTGTTATGTCGATTTGTATATCTAAAAGAGGAATATGATTGGCGTGCCAACAATGACTACAATTTTTAAAAGTTATATTGCCTAGAGAAAATTCTTTATTCCAATCTACCGCTTTAATAATTTGTTTTGTTTCTAATCGTTTACGACCGGAAGGTCGGCGGCGAATTCGCTGATGTATTTCAGCTTTAATAAAAGCAGATTTATTGATTGTGATAAGACCGTCGCTTATTTTCTCTTTATTTATATATTTTGGTATATTGAGGTTAAAACTGCCATATTCGTAAGAAACAGATACGTCGTCTTCTGATATTTTTTTAGCAAAACCGCCGTAGCCCATACTCATAATATAAACTCCTGTGTAATATTTTTATGATACGTTAGTAGTTATCTATATTGTAATCTAAAAACAGAAAATAAGCATTTAAATGGCAACATGAAATTGAATATTTTCAAAATTATTTACATTATATCGAAACCTCTGATTTAAAGGGGGTGAATTCGACCCCTTTAAAATTTGGAGTACAATACTAACAGTCTTCTCTTATATAGCTAACCTGTTTATAACATTACAGATTATCTTTTTGTTAACGAATGACCGTCATAAATATATTGCCTAATAAGGCGTTTGCCTTCGACGGCATGGATTTTAAAATAGAAATAATGGTTGCGGTTATCTTTGGCATTTTCCTTGTTGAGCTTGAAGTAATTTTGCTGTGAATGGGCCATACTTTGTAGAATATCATCGGTTAAAAAGGTTAGCGGTGTATCCAAGGCAGAATATTCATAAAAATCTTCTTCAAATTTCAGATAGTTCGGTGAAAAGTATGAAAATTGTAATTGGTTACGTTGAAATTCTCTAGATTCCATCGTTTGCCATCTCCTCGGTTGTAATGCGATTAATAGTATCTATAGGTAAGGTTGTAAAGGTATCATCTTGGTGTTTAATCGTGACTTCAGTCAAACTGAGATCATAAACTTTGCCTGTGATACGGCTTGTGGTGAGCGGTTGACCTTTACGTTGCACGCGTACCTCAAATGTGGCCGTGTATTGACCGGCATAGAGTCGACCCAGCCAGGTTAAACGTTCTTCAAGACTCATGGATTCATCGATTTCAAGATTCATATGAGATTGCAGTAAGGCCGTTTGGTGGTCGGATAAAAAGAAGCCCATCCATTTTGCCATTTTGCGGTCTTTGTAGGCACGGGCGGATTTGAATGGCAAATAGGAGCGGTCAATCATACTAAACCATCCAAACCGCCGGCACCACCGGCTGCATGACCGCCAATGAGTTTACTGCGGGCAATGGCACGGGATGAATCCAAGAGAACCGATGCCTTTTGAATGGCCAAGAAACTGTGCAGACGGCGAATATCATCAATGGTATGTTGGAGGCTGTGACTTTTGCGCACCGTATCCGGATTGTCGAAGAGGGAAATGGATTGTAAGGCTTCCGGAATGAACTGGCTATATTGAACGCCGATTTGACGAACTGCTTCTCCTTTATAATGTTTTCGGAATAATTTAATGACGTGGCGCGTCAATTCATCGGTCAGCTGCGTCGGCTCAATCTTCATCTGTGCTTGGAAAGAACCGCGAGACCGTTGTTCAAAATAGCTTTCTTTGGCAAAACCGATATAAACGGACACACAACGTGTTTGCTGATGGCTGCGGCGTAGCCGGATAGCCCCCTGTTCCGCCATCTCGCTGAGCAAGAGCTCGATTTCATCTTGTTTTGTGTAGTTACGAGGCAAGATTTGTGAGTTGCCTAACCCCTTGGATTGTGGCGTATACGGTTCACGTACGTTACTTTCATCAACGCCGTTGGCGTGAAACCAGAGCTGTACGCCGATGACGCCCAAGTCTTTTTGAAGAATATCCGGATTGCAGTTAGCCAGCTTTTTGATGGAGTGAATGCCAAGATTATTTAAACGGCGAGCCATGCGACTGCCGATGCCCCAAAAGTTAGTTAGTTTGGGAATTTGCCATACTTTAGTGGATACATCTTCGTACGACCAGTTGGCACGCATAGTAGACGTCGTTTTAGCTTCATTATCGAGAGCCAGTTTGGCAAGTAACGGGTTCGCATTCGACATACCGACGGTAGAGAAAATACCGGTTCGCTGGCGAATATCATGCTGGATTTTGGCAGAGAGAATATCCAGCTTTTCACGGCGACTTAAACGCGGATCGGGCACAAAATACTTCAAAGATCGAGTAAGGTCTACAAAGCCTTCATCGATAGAATAAGGGCAAATATCTTCGGTGGCAGCGTACTCGCGCAGAATGCGTTGAATCTCGAGGTTTTTTATAATATAAAGGCCCATGCGCGGCGGCACGATTAAGGTGCGTTTGGCCCAGCTCTCGATATAATTGATGAAGTCGGGCGTAATGGGCAAGCCTTCTTTAAGGGCACGGCGTAAATTAAACTTCCTGGTTTCGATATCGAAAGGCAAATCGTAGGAACGACTTACATTTTGCTTGCCAAAGACATGTTTGAACGTTGGGGAGGACGCCAAAATCAGGCCTTTGGAATTGTCGGCCCGGCTCATGACACATAATGAAGTTGTGAGGGGATTTAAACCGCGCTCAATACATTCGACACTGGCGTAAAATGACTTCATGTCGACAAACGCAATGTCTGAGCGGGGCTCCAAGTCGTAATTAATATAGCCCATGATGGCACCTCCTTTTTACGTAATAACTTCTTTACTAAAATAATACATCGAATAAACGTTTGAGTCAATGGTAGAAAATAAGAATGGTTGTTTGGCTAAAAGGTAAAAATTTAAAGGTATTAAGAGTCTGCAATTTTAGTTAATTTATTGCTAGAAAGTTTAATTCGGTCGAATTCGACCGAATTATCTCCGGCTGGTTTTCTCTTTTTGGTTGTTGCCTCAAGGTGGCGTTCCACGTCCTTCGGTGCTGTTCTTACGTTTTTCTATTGGCTTATTAAGTTATTTTTCATATAATATATTCATATAGACTTACGCTTGACAACAGCGTAAAATAAAAATTTTTTGCCTTTTTTTGCTTAAAGGGTATTATTTGGAGGATGGATTTATGAACAAACAGCAGTTAGCTGCCAAGATTTGGGAGTCTGCAAACCGCATGCGGTCTAAGATAGAAGCGAATGAGTATAAGGATTATATCCTTGGTTTCATTTTTTATAAATACTTGTCGGACAAAGAAGAACAGTGGCTTTTATCCCAAGAATACACGCCGGAAGACATCAAAGAATACGTAAACGAGGATGACGATGAAACGGTGCGTACGGTTCAAAAGAATCTAGGCTATTTTATTGCGTATAAAGACCTTTTTTCCACATGGATTCAAATGGGGGCAGATTTCTCGGTAGACAATGTGCGAACTGCTTTATCATCCTTTACACGTCTGATTTCACCGTCCCATAAAAAGTATTTGACGGGATTTTTAATACCCTCGAAACAGGCCTTTCTAAATTGGGTGAAAACACGAAATCGCAGACGAAGGCCGTTAGTGATTTGGCACAGCTTATTAACGAAATTCCGATGGATAAAAAGCAGGACTATGACGTTCTTGGCTTTATCTATGAATATTTGATTTCTAATTTTGCAGCTAATGCCGGTAAAAAAGCAGGGGAATTCTACACGCCGCACGAAGTGTCTTTGCTTATGTCTGAAGTGGTAGCTAATCATTTAAGAGGTCGTGAAAACATCAAAATTTATGACCCAACCAGTGGTTCGGGGAGCTTGCTTATAAATATCGGCCAGACTACCGCTAAATACATGGAAAACGAAAATAGTATTCGTTACTATGCGCAAGAATTGAAGTCCAATACCTATAACTTGACCCGTATGAATCTGGTTATGCGTGGGATTTTGCCGGATAATATTTTGACGCGCAACGGGGATACGTTGGAAGAAGATTGGCCGTATTTTGATGAAGCGGATCCGGTCGGTACGTATGAGCCGCTCTATGTGGATGCGGTTGTTTCCAATCCACCGTATTCACAACGTTGGGAACCGGCCGGTAAAGAAAGTGATCCGCGTTATTCTCGCTATGGTCTAGCCCCTAAATCTAAAGCAGACTATGCGTTTTTATTACATGATTTATACCACTTGAAACCTGGCGGCATTATGACTATTGTTTTGCCACATGGGGTATTGTTCCGCGGTGGTGAAAAAGGTCAGATTCGTAAAAACCTCATTGAGCAGAATAATATTGATGCGATTATCGGCTTGCCGGCAAATATTTTCTTCGGCACGGGCATTCCGACCATCATTATGGTGCTTCGTCAAAAACGTGAAAACGACGATGTGCTCATCATTGATGCGTCTAAAGGTTTTGCCAAAGAAGGTAAAAATAACAAACTTCGAGCATCAGATATTCGCCGTATTGTAGACACGGTGAAAGGCCGTTTGACTCAGGATAAATATTCTCGTGTCGTTACTCGCGAAGAAATCCGCAACAATGACTATAACTTGAACATTCCGCGCTATGTGGATTCTTCTGAAAAAGCCGAATCTTATGATATTTATGCGACTATGTTTGGTGGCATTCCGGTAGCTGAATTAGCTGATTTTGACGCTTATTGGAATGTATTCCCATCGTTAAAAGAAGAGCTTTTTACTACTGGTGATGAGTATGTGTCTGTAAGTACTGAGGATATTAAAAAGACTATCCTGGATAATAAAGATGTGCAGAATTTCTTGGCACAATTCCGCAACCGTTTTGCCGATTTAGGCGAAAGCTTAGACCGTGAACTGATTGACGATGCTATGAGTCTTTCTATTCCTAGAAAAGAAGAATCCTTGGCAACTGAACTTTTCAAACGCTTTACCGGGATTCCACTCTTAGATCCATATCAGGCCTATGAGATTTTTGAAGAACAATATGGAGCCATCGCCGGTGATTTGGAATTGATTCAGGCGGAAGGCATGGAGGCTGTTCGTACCGTTGACCCTAACATGGTAATTAAGAAAAAGAACGGCAAAGATGCGGAAGTGCAGGATGGCTGGAAAGGTCATATCCTTGACTTTGATTTGGTGCAGCGCGTTTGCCTTGCCGAACAATTGGATTCTTTGACGCAGAAGAGTAATGAACTTTCTGAAATTCCGGGTTCCTATGAGGAATTGCTCGAGTCTTTGAGTGAAGATGATAAGGAAACCATTTCCGAGGCTCTTAATGATGCTAATGATGCCTTTGTGGTAAAAAATATTAAGAGCGTAATAGCTGAACTTAAGAAGGACGAAGCTGACAATAAGGAACTAATTAAGACCCTTAAAAGCGCGCAAAGTCTTAACGATAAAGAGAAGAAATTAAAAAATCAGATTAAAACGGAAGAAACCGATTTGCATCTTTTGACTAAAGAGACTATTGAATCTCTTTCTGATGCGGCGGTACGCGAACTTCTCCATGAAAAATGGGCAAAACCGATTGTAGATGGCACATTAGCTCTTGCTGATGCCATGCTCAATGACTTTACGAATCGTATTGAAACTTTGTCTAAAAAATATGCTGAAACAATGAGCGATATTGAGGAAGAAATCAGAAAGACTGAAAAAGAATTGTCTGCTATGCTTTCTGAACTTACCGGCTCAGAAGCTGATATGGCCGGCATCCGTGAATTGCAGAAGTTGATAGGGGGTTAATGAGATGGAAAAAAGAAAAACCCCGAGGATTAGGTTCAAAGGCTTCAGTGATGATTGGGAACAGCGTAAGTTGGGGGAAATGGCTGATTATAAAAAAGGTCCGTTTGGTAGTGCGTTAAAAAAAGAGATTTTTGTTCCGGAAGGAATTGATACTGTTAAAGTTTATGAACAACAAAATGCTATTAATAAAGACTGGCGATTTGCAAGATATTTTATAACAAGAGAATATGCTCAGAAGTTATCAAATTTTGAGACACATGCGGGCGATATTATTGTTTCATGTGCGGGTACAATTGGCGAGATATATGAATTACCGCATAAATCAAAGCCAGGCATTATAAATCAGGCACTCATGCGGATTAGAGTGAATGAAGGATTTATTACAAAAGATTTATATAAAATTATATTTAGCAATAAGATTGATGAGTTTTCTGCAAAAATGAGTAATGGATCTGCAATGAAAAATATTCCACCTTTTGCTGACTTGAAAGGAATGATAGCAGATATTCCATCTATGAAAGAACAGTATTGTATGGGAAACTTTTTTTCTAACTTTGATACCCTCATTACCTTTCATCAACGACAGCAAAATTCATGGAAATTAATAGAAAAAGGAGTAAAGTTATGGATGATTTTAACAAAGAATCAGATTTTGAAGCGGCTTTAATAACTGCATTGCAGCGTTATGGTTGGGAAAAGGACGTTCTCAAGAATCCGACGGAACAAGATTTGCTTCAAAACTGGGCAAATATCCTTTTTGAAAATAACAGAGATATTGATCGTCTGGGAGATTATCCTCTGATTCAAGAAGAAATGGAAGATTTGTTGGAACAAATCCGTCGTCTTCGCACTCCTTTGAAGTTAGATGGTTTTATTAATGGGAAAACTGTGTCCATAACGCGGAAAAATCCTGACGATACATTGCATTACGGTAAGGAAGTAAGTTTGAAGATTTATGACCGCATGGAAATTGCGGCCGGGCAAAGTCGTTATCAGATTGTGCAGCAACCTCGTTTTGTCCGTCGTGAAAAGGTGTTGCAGGATAGACGCGGCGATTTGATGCTCCTCATCAACGGTATGCCGGTGTTTCACATTGAGCTCAAGAAATCCAGTGTGCCTGTAATTGAAGCGGCTAATCAGATTGAAAAATACGCACATGAAGGGCTTTTTTCAGGAATCTTTTCATTGGTGCAAATCTTTGTAGCTATGAATCCTAAGGAGGCCTTGTACTTTGCCAATCCGGGGCCTGATGGCAAGTTCAATCCGGATTTTTACTTCCACTGGGCTGACCTAAATAATGACCCGGTGAATGATTGGAAGGTTGTGGCGGAACGCCTATTATCCATTCCAATGGCACATCAATTGGTTGGTTTTTACACGGTTGCCGACGATTCTGACGGTGTTTTAAAAGTAATGCGCAGTTATCAGTATTATGCGTCCAACAAGATTTCTGACCGCGTGTCCAAAAATGATTGGCACGAAGGAAATCAGCGTGGGGGCTATATTTGGCATACCACGGGTTCCGGTAAGACCATGACGTCCTTTAAATCGGCGCAGCTTATTGCCAATTCAAAGGATGCGGATAAGGTTATATTCCTTATGGATAGAATCGAGCTTGGCACGCAGTCGCTCAAGGAATATCGGGCGTTTGCGGATAATGTGGATGATGTGCAGGAAACGGAAGATACGATTACCTTGATCAGTAAGTTGAAAAGCATAGATCCGAAGGACACCTTGATTGTGTCGTCGATTCAAAAGATGAGTAATATTAAGGAAGATGCAGCCAGCAAAATGCGGTCCAAAGATCTTGAGTTAATGAAGTCTAAGCGGCTCGTGTTTATTATTGACGAATGTCATCGTTCGACGTTTGGTGAGATGTTGGCCACGATTAAGGCTACCTTCCCGAATGCACTTTTCTTTGGTTTTACGGGAACGCCGGTTTTTAATGAAAACGAACAAGCCATGACTACCACAGCGGATATTTTTGGTGATGAACTTCATCGTTACAGCATTGCTGACGGCATTCGCGACAAGAACGTGCTTGGTTTTGACCCGACCATGGTAATGGTGTATAAGGATAAAGATTTGCGTGAAAAAGTTGCTTTACAGGAATCGGGGGCTTATTCGATTGAAGAGGCGTTAGAAGATCCGACGATGAGCAAAACATATTATCGCTTTATGTCGTCGGCGCAGGTTCCTATGGCGGGTAAACGTGAAGAGGACGGTTCTTACGTACGAGGGATTGAAGATTATGTAGAGCAAGAAGCTTGGCAAACGGATGAGTACCAGTGGGCCGTAGTCGACGATATTGCTGAAAACTGGCGTACACTTTCGCGTAATCATCAATTCCACGGGATTTTTGCCACCAGTAGCATTCCGGAAGCCGTTCGTTATTATCTTAAGTTTAGAAAACGCTATCCGCAGTTAAAGGTAACCGGCCTTTTTGACCCAACTATTGATAATAAAGGTGGCTATGCTTTAGAAAAGGAAGACGGTCTCAAGGCTATGCTTGAGGATTATAATGCTATTTTCGAGCAAAACTTTGACATCGGCGGTTATGCCAAGTTTAAAAAAGATGTGTCGGCTCGATTGGCGCACAAAACGCCATATAAATGGGTAAAGCCTGAAAAACAATTGGACCTTTTGATTGTTGTGAATCAGATGCTTACCGGCTTTGACTCAAAGTGGATCAATGTTTTATATTTGGACAAAATGCTGGTATATCAGAATTTAATTCAGGCTTTTTCGAGAACTAACCGACTTTTCAATATTAATGAAAAGCCGTTTGGTTCGATTCGGTATTATCGCATGCCGCATACGATGAAACGCAATATTGAAGAAGCTGTACAGCTTTATTCCGGCGACCGTCCGCAAGGCTTATTTGCCGACCATTTACCGGATAATGTGCGTCATATGAATGCCACGTTTGCTGAAATGAAGACTATTTTTAAAAGCGCCGGCGTGCCGGATATGGATACATTGCCGGAAGATACACCGTCTAAAGCTAAGTTTGCTAAATTGTTCCGTGAGTTCTCCACTTATCTTCAGGCCGCTAGGATTCAAGGGTTTACGTGGAATAAAAGGGAATATTCTTCTTTAATTGATGTGGAAGATACGAGCGAAGAAGAAATGATTCAGCTGTTGCCGACGGAAGATGACTATCTGATTTTGAATCAGCGTTATAAAGAATTGAGAACAGGAGGAGCGGGCCCAGGGGGAAATCCTCCTGATGATGGTGGTGAAATTACATTCCCGATTGACCCATATCTTACTGAACAGAACACGGGTGTTATTGACAACGACTACATGAATTCTCGTTTTGAAAAATGGCGCAAACAATTATTAGACCCTGATGCCGATCCGGCTACGGTTGAGGAAACGTTGACTGACCTTCATAAATCCTTTGCCTTTTTAACACAGGAAGAGCAAAAATATGCGAATATTTTTCTCCATGATGTGCAGACCGGTGATGTAAAAATTGTCGATGGTAAGACATTTAGGGACTATATTTTCGAATATATAGAACGAGCTAAAAACCAGCAAAACAAAAAGATTTCCACCTATCTTGGTGTTGATGAAGTCCTTTTGACAAATTTGATGGACGCTCATGTAACGAAGGATAACTTGAATGAATATGGTCGTTTTGACGCCTTAAAAGCAACGGTAGTCAGAGAAAAAGCGCAAGAATATTTTACAAAAGTGGATAAGAAGAAGTTACCACCATTCCGCGTGAATAATCGGGTAGATGAGTTGCTCACAAAATTTGTTTTGGAAGGCGGTTTTGACATTCAGGATCCGGACGAAGAGGAACAGAAGAACGAAGCAAGTAAGAACTATCACAACACATGTAAGTAAATCTGTAGTGATAATGCGGACGAAACTAAAAAGACAATTAAAGATGAGCCAAGCGAGTGCCTCCAATCCTTCATCGGCGTAGGAAGGAGGCACTTATGTCGATTGTAAATAAAGCTACGGATTATTTAACGGACTATTATCGTAACTGGGTTTCGGTGTATAAGGAAAGCGCTATTCGCAATGTGACACTTTCGAAGTATCATATGAGCCTTGCTTGGCTGGAACGACTGGCTCCGGGATTGAGACTTTGTGATGTAACGCGGGTTTCGTATCAGCAAATCATTAATGAGTATGCTAAGGAGCATGAGCGGCAGACGACGATGGACTTCCATCATCAGTTGAAAGGAGCCATTCTTGATGCGGTTGATGAAGGCCTGATTCCGCGCGATCCGACCCGTAAGGTTATTATTAAAGGGAAGGCACAAGCCCCGAAGAAAACAAAATACTTGAATCAGTTTGAGCTTCATACATTGCTGAAAAGCCTGAATTTAGGTGATGAAGTGAATTGGGATTGGTTCATTCTGTTGGTAGCTAAGACAGGCATGCGTTTTTCAGAAGCATTGGCCATTACGCCGGCAGATTTTGACTTCGCTCATCAGACGCTTTCTGTGAGTAAAACATGGGATTACAAAAATGGCGGTGGGTTTTCACCGACAAAGAATAAGTCGTCAGTCCGTAAAATTCAAATAGACTGGCAGGTTATTATGCAATTTGCTTTTCTTGTTAAAGATTTGCCGCAGGATAAACCGATTTTCATTAAAAAGGAAAAGATATATAACTCGACTGTGAATGATATGCTGGAGCGGTGCTGCAGGAAACTTGATATCCCTGTAATTTCGGTTCATGGCCTGCGTCATACGCATGCATCGATTTTACTATTTGCCGGAGTTTCTATTGCCAGTGTGGCCAGGCGACTTGGCCATGCCAGTATGACTACGACACAGAAGACATATCTTCATATTATCCAAGAGCTGGAAAACCAGGATGTAGATCTTATTATGAGGTCGTTGTCTAATCTTATGTAACGGATAAATGAGTCCGCGCCGATGGAGGATTATTGAGTTATAATAATTAACTTCATAGAAATATTTAAATATATTGTTGGCATCGAATAAGATAAATCATATAATAACTCTAGGATATATACTCATATCACGAAATGTAGATTTAATAGAAGCTACGGTGTAATTAGCTCAATACGATAAAGCAGTTATGCCAGGAACATAATAGTGTATAAGGAGATATATATGAAGGAAGACAATAAGCAAGATGTTAAGACAGTGCAAACAGGCTTAAAGGTATCCATGTTAAATTTGGTACCCCTAAGAGCTGGTCAGACTTATCTTGACGCTTATAAAGACATGATTGACTTGGCTCAAGCCGTAGAAAGTTACGGCTATGAACGCTACTGGATTGCCGAGCATCATAATATGAAATCCTTGGGAAGTAGTGCGACTCAACTTCTGATTCAACATACCTTGGCTAATACTAAAACGATTCGTGTCGGTTCCGGTGGGGTAATGTTGCCGAACCAGAGCCCGTACTTGGTGGCAGAGCAATATGGCACGATAGAAACGCTCTATCCGAATCGTTTAGATTTGGGCTTGGGGCGAGCTCCCGGTACGGACCAGGTAACAGCACGGGCTCTTCGACGCACTAATAATCTCTATACCGATTTTGCCGAAGAATTGCGTGAGTTAAAAGGCTATTTCGATGATACTAATAATGTTCATGCCTATCCGGCTGCCGGTCTTCAGGTACCGTTTTATATTCTAGGTTCCAGCACTGACAGTGCGTACTTGGCGTCCGAATTAGGTTTGCCATATTCCTTTGCCTCTCATTTTGCACCGGCCATGATGGAAGAAGCGGTAGAGATTTATCGGGAACGTTTTAAACCGTCTAAAGTGTTGTCAAAACCATATGTTATCTTGGGTATGAATGTCGTCTTGGCTGATACTGATGAAGAAGCTAAACATTTAGCAACGACTCAGACACAACGTTTTATTGATATTGTTACCGGTAATAATCAAGGTTTGCAGCCGCCGGTGGAAACAGAAGCTGAACTTTGGGATAATTATGTGGCAGCTAAACGAGCACCGCATTTTGGCCCTATTCCTTTTAAAGCAGAGGACATCGCGTTCCGTGAGCAGGCCGTAGTTAGACAGATGACGTCCGTTTCGTTGATTGGCAGTCCGGCTTCCGCGGCTAAACAGTTGCAGGATTTACAAAAACGGGTAACGTTTGAAGAGATTATGGCTCAGAGCTTAATTTACGACCAAAGCGTACAAGCCTATTCGTATAAATTATTGGCTGATGTGGTGAAAACGTGTAGGGACATTTTAGATAGGAAATTAAATCCTACGTTAATAGAGTTTAGTTTATTAAGTCCATATTAATTTTAACTAGAAAATGCAATGAATTTTGATATTAGTCAGAATTTATTGCATTTTTTTATTCTCGCTAGCTTGATGATTCAAGAAATAAAGCTTAGTTATGATAATAATTCATATTTTATTGACCATTTCAAGATTTTTTAAGTATAATTTCTTCATAGAATATTTATGAAATTTGAAAAGTTTAATCTATAAAAACTGAATGAATATATATGATTATTTTTTATAGATTGCAATATATTAACGCTAAATATAAGATGATTTTATTATTTAAACTATATGAGAAGAGTTGATAAATTGAGAAAATTAAGAAATATCAATTTAAATGAATTGTGGGAAAAAGAACAGGAATGGCTTGATTATAATCTTTTAGACCGTAAATATAACGATTGTGTGGAGTTAAAGTTTTGGAAAGATTTAGCACCGAGATATTCAGAAAAATTTAATCTATATCGAGATGTACCGGGTTTAGGTGAATGGCTTCATCAAAAAATTGGTAATAATAAAAGGTTGCTTGAAGTCGGGTGTGGAGTTGGAAATTTTACCATACCTTTTTCTAAATACAGTAAGGAAATATTAGCTGTGGATTTTTCGCCGGCCATGCTAAATGAATTACTAAAAAATATTGAATATGAAAATATAGAAAATATACGAATGCATCATAGTAAATGGGAAGAATTTGAAGAACCTTATGATGCAGATTTTGTTGTGTCGGTTAACTCTTTATATCGAGTTCGTTATATGGAGACGGCATTGAAGAAAATTTCAGAATACGGCAAGCAAGGTTTTTTTATAATTCGTACAGTATATAAACCCTATTTGCATGAAATTTTTGATGAATTACGTATAGAGTATAAAATAAATAGTGATTATATGTTTATGCCCATGATGCTTTGGAATATGGGCATATCAGCAAATGTTCAGTATACGCGATATGGACGGCCTATTTCTTTTCAGGCATGGAATGATATAGAAGGTCAGATGATAGACGATATTGGTGAAGATAAATATTTACAGTATAAAGACGAGCTTAGTGACAGATTTCTTCAAAAAGCAGTAAAAGGTGAAAATGGATTTACTTATATATCGGAGCAGATTATAGAAATCATATATTCATTCAAAGATGGTAGTCATTTTTCATTGTAAGAAGTGGGAAATGATTATAACCTTAATTTTTATTTTTTGCCATGGAAACAAGGAAACATCGGTAAAAATGAAAATAAATTGCTAAATTGCAATATCAAATTGAACACTTTGTAAATCCACTAACTTCTTAACTT
>OJAC01000772.1_pt1 | contig 21584 bp, 26 predicted proteins | sample 1588701 | NCBI WGS metagenome assembly OJAC01 (sample SAMN03283256) | human gut metagenome | biome: human-associated habitat; material: feces | host: Homo sapiens | place: USA | collected 2013 | reverse complement strand
GATCTTCCGGCAGCACCCAAAACACTTCGCAAAGAAGACCCGCTGTTCCTCGGTCAGATAAACGCGGTATTTATATGCTTTCTGTTGCATCAGCTCTTTTCTCCTTTCTCATAAATTCTTTCTACTATAAATATGAGGGATTCAAGAGAAAAACTTTTTCATATATAAGATTCTTTTTATTGAAAAGAAAACGGGCGAGAAATCTCCCGCCCTGGCATTCATTCACCAGCCATTCCTAGAGCTAGGAATGACAACTGGTCTTCTGCCTGTTCACATGATAAGATATATAATCTCTTTTTTCTGCATATGTGATCCAATCTTTCAATTCATCATGATCAGATATAGAAAAATTGCAATTTTTGTGAGTATTTTTATCTACTTTCCTTAATTTTTACAGTATCTCAATCGTCTCTAAAAGATTTGAAATAGCCATTTCTTGCGATTTCATTTTATATAAAGCTTCTACATTTTCATCAAATATCTGTGTATTTTTCATTTGAATCTGATCTGTTTTTATGCTTTTACATTCCAAAAGTACTGGTTTATCCCACATAAACAATCTTTTTTCTAATCTGCCATTTTCTTTTGATTTATTCATCCAAAAACAATGATCATTTTTTCCATATTCTAAGGACAAATTTCCAATACGTTCATCAAATTCAATTAAGTAATCTATTCCATCATGATGACCATAAGAATGCCATATTACTGTTCCCTTACATCCTTTTGTAAAAGATAGTGGTTCGTAATCATCTCCAACAAGATGACTTTTTGCTCTTGGATCGACAAAAGAGATTTCAACTCTGTCACCTATTTTCCATTTCGCTTTTTCATTCAGTCTTTTTGAATATTTTTTGTGCTTGTAATAATAATCTGCCCATGAATGTTTAGATCGTGTGGATCTGTCATAACGTATTTTGTCGTATTCTTCTTTTGTTAATCTTACGATTTCGATTTTATAGGATGGACAGCCTTCATCCACAGACATGTGACATTCAAGTTTCATTTTGTTGTATAATGAATCCATATCGGGAGTAGTATCAGGAGTAATGATTTTTAAATATCCATCATTATCATCATATGAAATTCCACATCTATAAAATTCAAATCGTTGTCCCTCATATTCAACTCCTTCATCGCAATAATGATATATTCCAATATCTCCTATGCATCCTTTTTTGGTACCATCCACAATAATTCCGTAAGCCATAGCACACTCCTTAAATTCAAATTATTCATTATCCATACATTGATCTTTCACTCTAATCTTATCTTCATCGATTCTATGCAGCCATTTTACAGCCTCATAAATATTTTTTGTTACAAAACAATCTGTGTCTTTCACACTATTTTTCTCACAATAAAAATCGCGATATGCTTCTCCTACGCTGACACTTCTACGATTATCTAATGAGCCAATACAAACTCCTCTTTCTGTTATAAACAGATTAATCATTGATGCAGCTCTTAATTGCATAATCTCCTGTTTTGTTTTAAAATCATCATTATTTTCTTTTTTACTTGGAGGATTTGCAATCATATAATTTAATGTATCCACAATCATTTGCACTGCTTCGTAATAGATATCTAATCTCTCTTGAGCTCTTTTGTTAAGTTTAAGATATGGATAAACTTTTTGACTTTCTTTATTCATACATTGGAGTACACTCAAAAGCTCTTTTAATTCAAATTTAGTATTCTTGCTCATCGATTTATCTTCTGTTTGCCTCTTCTCTTCAAAAAAGCAATCCAACGCTTCCTCAATTTCCCAAGGATTAAATTCTGTTTTCTTTTTTCCTTTATAAACAAGAATATGTCCCTGCACAATAATCATTTCGATTGCATTTTTCCCTTTACCATTATGGTAGCGACCTTCCAGATCTGTTGTAGCTGTTTTGATCAAAGTTGTCTCAACGATCTCTCTCATAATTTCTCTTTTGGTTTTCATAGTCATCTATTCTCCTATATAATTCTTTAAAAATTCTTCATAAGTCATAATGCGTTTTCTACAATTGACACAAACCATATATTTGTTATGCCTATAAAGGCTTGTAATGTCTTCTCCATCTTCTTTTCCATTAAATTTGTAAAAGCTTCTTCCAGACACATTAAAATCGTTATATAATCCATCAGAACTCCCACAATACGGGCACTTTGTTATTTTTTTCATGATTATATCCTTTCTGTGCATATCTTCTTCTACTGATCTGCTTTTGCACTCTCACATTCCAAAAGCAAAGGATGAGATGATCCCACATAGGCAATCTTACTTCCAATTGGTCATTATTTCTTGATTCATCCATCCAGAAACAGTGTCCATCTTTTCCACATTCTGATGTTTTACTTCCAATATGATCATCGAAGTTCTGCATGACGCTTCTGATACCTTTCTTTAGCAGCATCTACATCTTCCATTGCTTCACACATTGTTAATTTGTATGGCTTTTTACTCATTCTATGAAGACTTTGTAAGTAATGTCGAAGAGGAGTTCTTGAACTTCTATTGTTCATGATATCAAGCCAGTCATCCTTGTCATGGTCATAAACATATGCCTGAAGTTCATAATAGGAAGTCATATTATTTGATTTGCAAAATCGCATGATCTCACTCAGTATTTCTGTTTTATTCTTGTCCATTTGAAATCACGCCTTTACATATTTCTTCCGTTTCTGCTTTTTATAAGAATGATATTGTTTCTTTTGTTTTGTCCGGTCTTTCCATGAACGAGGAATCTTTACGTCTTTAAAATGATCTCCCCATGGATCTTCATTTAAAAGATTTTTTCTTCCTCCACGAATTTTAATATGATAGCCCGCTTCTTTCCACTCACGCAATTCTTCTTTTGATGGCAATTGTCTTCTTTCATTTGTTGTGTGCAAAAATCGTTGCATGTAGATGTAATTTGAATGTCCATATTTTCTTTTATGTGCTTCTTTCTTTTGATGATAGGTATCCAAATATTTCTGCAGATAAGGCTTTGTGTTAACCAGATGACCATTTTCATCCACCATCTTGTATACAATATAATATGTCATCATTGTTTCCATGATGGATTCCGGCATCCAGTCATATTCCTCTTCGTTCCAAAATTCTGCTTTTTCAATGTTCCAAAAGAAATGATGTTGATTACGAGCAGCTTTTCGGAATAATTCCCAGTCAGCATAATTTTCAGGATCAAAACCAGTGATCATCTCCTTCCATGGTTCAAAATGGAAATTATATGGCTGCAATAAAGGTTTTACACGTTTTTCTTTCCATTCCTTGGAAACGCGTTGATAGTTTTCAGACCATGGATCATAAAATTCCCAACTGGAATAATCGATTATTGTATTGTAATATTTTGCATTAATTTTGAATTCTGTTACATATATCGTGCAATTCATGATAGCCCCCTTTCTTATCTCTCCAACGAACATTTTCCTACTACAAATATGAGAGAAAAAGTATTTTATATTTTTCATATATAAGAAAACAGGCCCATACAACATGAGCCTGTTTTCCATACAGTATTTCTTATTTACTTCTTATGAGATTAATGAACTCCCCTTTTGTTGTTATGAAATCACATTTCGAATGAATAAGCTTTTTTGCATCCTTGATCCATTCCTTGTATTCTTCTGATTCTTTGAACCGAAACCATTCATCAAATGATCTTTCGTTTGTCGGATACCCTTTTATATTCGACATACTTAATGTTTTGATCAATTCTTTTGTTTGGTCTTCCTCATTTTTAATATGAATCGTTTCATCAGAAATGACAAATTTCGGAAAAACATTGTTTATATCAAAGAGTTCCACGCAAAATCCATGCTTACATGGAACATAATCTGGACCGATTGCCTTTCTCCAATCCATACATCGTATATTCCATTCTTCCTCAGAAATCGTATCTGGTCTCTCACATTGATTTTGGTAATGATAGTCATCGAAATGTCCTGTATTTTCCAAATAGTTCTGAATATCCTTACTTCCAAAAAACATGACAAGAATTTTATCCTGCAATGGAAAGATTTGAATGATCTCCCTTTTTCTCTGATTTTGAAGATTCCGTTCCAAAGCCATATCGGAGATATTCCAATACAAATTATCCCATCTATCTACATCTACCAATTTCCATATCTCATGCATTTCTTTGAAATTTTTCGTTTGCATTATCATATTTTGCACGGCCTGCAAGCCATGAAGCTTTTTGAAATTATAATAGTACAAGGTTTTGTTAACAATCCAGTCGAGAATCATCTGCTCACTGATCTTTGTCACTTCCTTTCGAAGATTATTACAAAATTCATTTAACGAAGTGAGATTATAATCTCCTTCTAATTTGTATGCATTATATATTTTCGTGCTCATAGTTTTCCTCCTTTTTCATAACTGCTCTCCTTGACAGCCCTTTCGTTTTTGTTTTTTGTTTTTAAGATATTCTGCGGGAATTCTCTGCCATTCAATGACCGAGATGAAAGCAGGAGGCTCTTTTGAGCCATCATCCCTTTCCAAGGGATTGCCTTGCTCCTATCGCCCAGTTCCCACAATGATGCAAAATCTTGAGTTTTGACAGACTGACCTGTTTGTATTTTGGAGATGTCCGGATATATTGGTCATTCTCATCTTTTACATAACAGGACTTATCAGTAAAGCCAGAGATCCATCCCTTCTTTCCATTCAACTCTACACGATCGAACAGACAGCCAGTGATCGTTATCTTCTTCTTATTCTTCCTTTTCGTAACAGTGACTGCTTTCGTGTTCTTATCATATCGTGAAGCTTTACGGTTTGATTCCTTACGTCCTTTTCTCGGAGTTTCCTCATGTAAAGAACGTTTCTTTCTTCGGACCTGCTGGATATAGATCACGGGTTCTTTATCTTTTACTGTCATGATCCCAGTCTTTACGATAGCGATCGCAGTCGCATCATTTCCATGACTTTTTGGAAGTCTTAATCTCTCACGGTCTGCCTTTGTGATATTTCCATAGGTAAACGTTGCTCCTGGGAATGCTTCTATCAGACGTTTCCGTAAGATGTTCATGAAGGTGGCATCTCTCAGTCCTCTGGTGAATTTCTTCTGCTTCTGCATCCACTGATAGAGAATGCCTCCCTGTTGATGGTTCTCCGTGTTATGGCAATCGCTGCACACCGTAGCCATATATTGTGGATCATCGGTCGCTCCATGACTCCGGTACAGGATATGGTGTACATGCAGTTTTCCGCCTTTCTTCCCACATACCTGACAAGTATATCTGTCACGATTGAGAACATAAGCTCGGACATTTTCATAGTCATACTGTGGTCCTTTCTGGTACAGTTCTCCATGGATCTCCGGATCTTTCAATCTTGCCGGATCGAAACGGCCAAGCTCGATCGAAAGACGGTATCCCTCTGGAAGAAGATCCTGCAGCTTTTTGATCCACCAGATATGATGATCTGTCTTTGACTGCAGCGATGGCGGAAGCCACCCTTTCGCCCGTTTGGATGCGAACGTGATCTCTTTTTTCTTCCAGTGCCTTCCCTTTCGGTCTGGAATCTCACAATAGACACGTTTGGCTTTTGGTCTCCATTTGGGATGACGGTATCTGGTCTTTCGATGACGTCTTCCTCTTCTTGAGGAAGCCCTTGACTGCATCAGTTTTCTTTTACTCATGGAATCTCTCAGACCGATCTCTTCTTTATGTAAGACTGTTCCATCTTCACGGACAACGGATACTCCGATATGCTGTGATCCAGTATCGATCCCTAGATAGCCAGATTGTGTCGTACTGCCTGTCTTATAATTCAGTTTTATGGTAAATGGGACCTTCCGATAAACAGAAGCTTTCCCATGTTTTAGCAATAAACGGGCTTTTCTCTCAGATGTAGGCATCAGCCGGCATCCGTTCAGCCCTACCACGAATACGCTCATGGCTGGTCCTCCTTGTATTGTAATAGCAGGTACACAAAAGTCCTGCTCTCCCGGATGGGAGTGATCACCCTTCGACAATGTTCCAGATACTTCTTGCTCCAGGTCAGTGTTTTCTTCTCCTGAAAGACATCCGTTGCCTGAACCCTGTTCCCGGCTAGGGTACCACCGGGTCGGGTATTGATATCTGGGACGTAGCACTCAGTATCCAACAAAAATGGATTCCCTTGCGCTGAGTCTAGTCAGCTCGCCCTTTCGGGGACTATGTAATAACTTTGCACACTTCTTTGCATGCCCGGTTATTCAATGGCCGAGAAGCTGACGCATATCACTGTCTTGCGAGTCCCCAACAATCCGCTTATAGATTCGTACAAAATCGGAATTTCCAAAAGCTGTTGGCAGGTCGTTATCTTCCAGATATTCGTTGAATATTTCAATATCATCGTCCGATAAAACACCTCTGAATCCACTACGACATTTTACAATGTTGTGAAGACAAAAATCATCTACATGACCATATCGGCATAAGTCTCTTGCCATCATCATGTCACTATAAAACTGCATGATAGTATCATTATGTTTTTTCTCGCCTAATTGAGCATACAAAGCATTGCAAATAATTCCTAAATCGTCTGCGGTTAATTCAATCATGACTTCCTTTTTTTCTTTTGAGATAGTTTGAATATTCATATATAAAATCCTTTCGTTTGTCATTTTACCTTTATATATTGATTTTTACTAATTACTAAAGTTATGAGCTTTTAACCTAAAATGTTGTAAGTTCTCTTGTGCATTCTTTCAAATGATGATATCTGGATGCTCCAAGCATCTTATTTGTATTTCCTGATTCTACACCTCTTTCTTATCTTTCCAGTAACAGTAAATACATTGATTCGGGCAGCGATATTTGTTGGTTAAAAGCTCTGTCTTGCAAGTCAAACAATGACATCCCGTTCTCTGCTGCCCATTCTCTTCTTTGTTTAATACAGGCTCCAATCCCATGAGTTCAATGTCTTTGTTGCTGACACAACCTACCTGTTTAAAAGAATGCGGATATCTTTTTACTAACAGATCTTCTGCGCAGGTTTCAAACTGGTTTCTCATAGTAACCTGCCCATGATGGGAATATGTGCAATATGAAAACTGTCTTAATGCATTTGCTACGCTTTCCATTTGTTTTGGAGATGCATGAAAATTTTCTCCATAACAAGGTCGATATCCTGCTGCTTTTAATCGCTCTTTTACATGATGATATTCGTCATAAACACTGATCCTAATTCGCTTAATTCCTGTTTTCTGCTTTTGAAACTCATGGATCACTTCCATGACACGATTTAATCCAGAAAGAGTTGGAAAGATTGGATCAATACGAAGGACACAATGATCTGCTGGAAAACCTTTTTTGATCAGTTTCTTTAATTGATGCAGCTGTGTTTTATAATCAGGAACATTGGGTTCAAAATCTGTTCTACCCCATCCTGTACAGGTTGCATGGACGATCAGCTTGTCCCCATTCTCATAACATTTTATAACAGTATCAATGAATCGATCTGTCAGATTCTTTGTGATCAGGATTGTTCCATCCACGGATGGCAATTTTTCAACCCACTGATAATCGATACTTGCATCTCCTCGTTCTGTGATTCCAATTTTCATAATCTGGTCTCCTTTCTATGATCTTCTTCTCTATTACAAATATGAGAGAATTTCTGAAAAAGAAAAATCATATATAAAAAAACAGGCAGCAGTCATTCATCTAAGCTACCTGTTCACAAGAATTCATTTTTAAAATACATATACAGAACTTTCCAACTGAGTATCATCCACATATCCGTCATATATCGTCCCATCCGGATAGAATTTAAAGAAATATCGATTCTTTCGGATCATATCCATCGCTGCATCATTTCCACTGACATTACAAAATTTTCCGGTTTCTTTTAATGCAGTCCTTCTGGAATCTAAGGATAAATCATAAAACGATGATATCTGAAAGCACTTCACTTCATTCTTTGTTCTTTTCCTGTATCTCTTTCTCATATGCTGTTCCTCCAATCGTCATATCGTTTGTCATACAAAATATGATGGATAGTCCACATGGATAATTACAATCTCATGATCTTAACGATATCTTCAGAGTATGATCTGCCCTGAGTCTTTCTAGGATGTGATCTCTTTGAATGAGATGAAGGAACTGATGGAATTGAATACAAATCATGAGTCTTGTCATCATGGATGACATATTGTGCGGAGAGATGGTTATTCATTCTTCTTCCGCACATAGGAAATGTCTTCTCCACTCACACTTCGTTCCAAAGCCACTTCCTTAACTTGGATCTTTTCTTTCATGATTATCATCTTCAGCAATCAGATGCACAAAGTATCATCTTTGGAGATGTTTATATAAAAAGGAATACGAACCTGAGATAATCATCATAAGAAGTAAAAGAAGTAAATTATCTCTTACGGTTCTACAACTAACTGATCTGCACACCAATAGGTGCAGGTTTCAGGACAAGAGGACATCACTTAAGGTTTCCGAACATCGGTATCGGATCTTCTATCTCAGAGGATCTGGTACTTTTTTGATGTCAGAAAGCTGTCAGTTATAGTCTCTCTGTTGCAGAAACATTTCAGACATCCGTGCCTGGCACGTTTCACCTTTCGGCAGTCTGACGGACTCAGCTAGATCCGTTTTGTTGTTCACTTTTTATCTATGCAGGACGGCGAAATCCAAAACTTGCCGGGATATGTTTGTCGGAGGCGATGATCTCCTCGATACACTGGTCATGGAGTTTCTTGAAGGAAGGATAATGGAGAATGCATAAGTCACGGTCGGCATGTTCTAAACTTTGATCGGAGTTCATCAGGAGAAAGGCACTGTACAGATCTCGCTGCACCCAGTCTCTGTCTGCCCAATGATGACGTTTTGTCAGTTTCTTCTTGGTATAGGTATCGGTCACATGGTCATACTGACTGGCTTTGAACTTTCGGGTATTGACCTCATGGTATTTGCCACCCGTCTGATCCAGTTTCCGTTTCACGATCGACAGAAACTGTGCCGGAGCATGATTCCCGATCGACTTTCCGAACCGTTTCTTGCTTTTAAACCTGCCATTCTTCTTTTTCTCTGTCTTCTTTTTCCGTTTCTGTAATCCTTTGAAACTCATATCCTCCACATAAACTTCATCCCCTTCTTCGAGCAAACGGTTTGCATAGATCTCTTGCCACTGTTTTAAGACAGCTGCACGCTTCCTTCGCATTGCTTTTAACTGATCTCGCATTTTTTGATAATGATGACTGTAGGTCCATCGTTTCTTTCCTTTCTTGATCGTTCCATCTTCCTTATAATTCTGAGGATTTGTCGCTCTGCGGCTGCGATCCATCTTTCGCTGTAGTCTTCGGATCTCTTTCTCCTTTGTCTCCACGGAATCTCCCAGAACATCCAGATGACAAGCTGTCTCGGATACCGTGGCAACCGTAGAAGCCCCGATATCGATCCCGATCCTTCCAATTCCTCGTGCATGTTTCTGTGGCGGGATCCCTTCCTGGATCAGCTGGACATAATAGTGCCATCCGGAAGAGAACTTCTTTCTCACGATCCGGCAGTACTTCGTTGGATCACACAGACATCTCGTCTCATAGTTCCAGTGATCGCTGTCTTTATTGTTTGGTAACTTCACGGACAGGATTATCCCGCCTTTTGGACGTTTCGGTGTACAGTTGATATATACTTTTTCGTTCTGATAGATGATTCCTGTGGTATTGGATTTTCCCTCAAAACTTAAAAAGTCATCCCATTTCTTGAAATGCAGCCGTTTCCCGTCTGCATACAGAACTTTCTCGACTCCCCTCCATACATGGTCACAGATCTTTTGATAAACTGTGGAGTGGACATACCGCAGGTTCTTTCGCAGATCGAGTGCAGTCTTTTGCAGATGAAACTTTGTCAGTCCATAAGACCAGACAACCGCAGATAACTTCTTGGAAACAGCATCCTTTTCCTCGCCTTTGTCCAGTTTGATATATTGTGTCAATAATTCTCGGTACTTCTTATCCCGTTTCAGACGTTCGATTCTGCGCATCGCAAAACGTCGCACCGTATTACTGATCTTGGCGACTTCCCGGAAATAGTTCTCCAGATACCGACAGTCGGAAGCTTTCTTTGTATTCAGTTTTAATTCCAGACTGTACGTTGCCATAAGATCACTCCTTACTCAATTCTTCTACTATAAATATGAGATATTTGAAAGAAAAACTTTTTCATATATAAAGTTTCTGATTCTTTCAGAATCCTTCCTTTTTTAATGCCGAGTTTCCTCTGCACACCAATAGGTGGCAGCTGCCACTCTCAAAGTTTTGTGACTGTTCTTGAGTTTTTGTTAAGGCATTTCTTTTGAGATGTCTTTTTTCTTTTGTCCTCTTCTTTCTCTGAGATGATGAGATGAAAGGAACTAATGGAATTAAAGAGAAACAATGAGTCTTGTCATCACAGATGACATAATGTGCGGAGGAATAATTATTAATCATATTTGGTAATTCTTTTTCCGCACATAGGAAATGTCTTCTCCACTCATGCTTCGTTCCAAAGCCACTTCCTTATCTTGGATCTTTTTTTCAAAAATAAACATCTTTAACAATTAAATGCACAGATTATTATCTCTGGGAGATGTTAATATAAAAAAAAGAATACGAACCGAAAATAATCCTCATAAGGAATAAGTCATTTCAAACGATTCTACAAGTAAAAAAGTTTGAACATCTCCTGAGTAAGTCATCATTTTCTGCAGTTTCTTCATCCCGAAAAAAAACTTCAGCCCGGACGATCCAAGGAGTATATGCCAAAAGTCATATACTTGTATTAACCCTTATATCGGAAAAGCCAACTTTTTCATGATTCCCAGAGATTGGAAATTACATTTTCTGCAAATTGCACTTGTTTTCTTTAAAATAAAAGCTGTTTTCTTCTTTTTTAAATACGAAAATAAGACCCAGAAAGTATCATTTTTCCTGCATCTGCTTTGTTATTGATCACTTTGACGCCATGATCAACCGATATTTACTTATGTGGTATCAGGCAGCAGCCTGATAATATTCGGAATTTGGATGTTTGCAGATTTCTCTAAGACCAGATTGTTCCGGACGATTCTGAAAACAAAACTCTTCTTTCGCAATCTTAGCCATACCGCCCTCTTTTTTGATCCTTCTTTTTCTTTCAAAGAAACGGTCTCTATTGATTTCTATTTTTTTCATGATCTCAGAATTCTTTAATCCTTGTAAGGTTAATCTTGCGATCGCGATCATCTGATTTTTGATCTTATCTTTGATAAAGACTTTTGGATTTCGAAGTTTAACATCTCTTGTTGGATGAAGGTATATTTTCCCTTTCCATGATCCATCAGGATTCAAATGATATCTGTCAATCAGATCATTATTTGTAATCTTTTCATAGATCATGGTCCTGTATTTATGTAAAAGATGATGCACTTTTGGATTTCTTAATAGCTCCACAAAAGAATCATGATTGAAGTCGTAATTATGATCCACTTCTTCCATGACAATATCTTTTAAATTCATCTGCTCATTCCTGTTATCTGTCAGATAAGTGATCACTTGAACCATACGTTCTGTGATTGGAATCATCTGTTCTGTAATACTTCCATAGCATTTGTATCTGTAGACATGACAAAGTAATCGGCAATATTCTGTTACAAATTCCCGATTTGTCATTCTGTCGTATCCTTTAATCATCAGCTCTTCTAAGACATGAATCCTACGCATTTGGATAAAGATGTCCAGGTTCTTTTCTGATTTATCCAGTTCCAGATAAAACTGATCGAGCCATTTCCCCTTTCTGGTCTTTTGAACAGATTTTTTCATTTTTTTTATCTGATAGCTGGCTTTGTAAGGCGGACGAATTCCCATGCAATTTAACAATTCATGATAAGTATATTGTTTTGCTCTCTTTGGATAATACACCTGCACCATTTTACGTTCATTGTAACTTCCTGGTAATCTTAGTTTTGGATTTATAGTCAGTTTTTCTACAAGAACCTCAAAGTCAACGTAATCATTATTGCGATAATTGACAGTTCTTTCTAATCCAACGATCTTTTCTGTGATTGTCCATAAGACAGCACGGATTGCCTGTTCCATGGTAGGAGCGACTGATTCTTTTAACATATATACAAGATCAAATAACCCATATCCATTATCGATTACATATGTTGGATTTGGAATATCTTTACGTTCTTTGATCAAAGCCAACAATGATTCTCTTTGAAACTCTTTTCCGTAGCATGGGATAACAATCTGCACATATCCTGCCAGCTCTCCTGTTTTCTTGTCTCTTGGATTCGCTGTTACATAAAATGCCTTTTTGATCCTGCGGATCCAGATATAAGGATTTTGATATCCATTTTTTGTGAGCAGCGTCCATTCTTTTCGATTCATGATGAACAGTTCCTCATTCTTTGAATTTAAACACAAAAACTGGCCACGCATATTTGCATGGTTATATAAAAAATTTGTATATCTCGGAATGATCTCACTTGTTAATCTGCTTTCCTCAGGTTTTTGAGGAGTTACTTTTCGTACAAATTGACTCATCATGAATCTCCTTTCTTCTCTATATCTCAAATATGAGAGATTTCGAAAGAAAAATGGGTATTTTTTTCTAATACAAATATGCACGAAAAGAGGTTCGAAAGTTTTTCACATATAGAAAATGGGATTTTTGCACAAAAAAAGACCGGATGATCCGATCTTTTCAAATATATAAAAAAATTTGTAGTGAGGGCAACCACGACATATTAAAATGATTTAAGACAGTTTTTGGGTTGTTTGTCTTTATCGTGGCATAGAATTTAAAGGACTAAGCCCTCATTTGTTAGTATATTCGATTTACGTTTACATGTCAATGATTTACAGTTTCTTTTTGAAAATGATATTCTGCAAGATCGCATAGCATTTCAAATTCTTTTGCACAATATTCAAGTTCAATATCGTGATTATGAGATGCAGCAATTTTGTGTCTGAATTCTTTCACCGAGATTCCATGATATCCACAAAAATTGACACAAATTTCTTCTTTTCCTCTGAAAAATGTAATTGTATTATGTGTTAATCCAAATCCAGTTAATGTTATATAGTCATTGGAATCTAGTAGTTCAGCATTTTCACAAATTCCAGCATCTCCTGTAACGATAACTGATCTTTCAAGAACTGCGTTCCCAAAAATATGAGCATGACCACCAACGCATACACTATCCCAAACCTGAGCATTTTCATCGATTTCTGCTCTTTCAGCAATCAGAGCACGTCCTCCTATTTTTGCATGATCACAGATTTTGCTATGCCCCATAATTGTTGCATATCCTATGATGATCGCATTATCTGATATTTGAGCATATTCGCATACATTTGCACTATCTCTAACTTTTGCATTACCGAAAACAATTGCATCATCAAATATCCAACAATTATCGTGCTGTAATAAATTTCTTTCGGATTCAATAAAACCACCAAGATCTCCTGCCTTGATATCCTGATGTCGATTTTGAATATCCTTTAAGGCCCGAATCCTGTATACCTTGATTCCATATATCTCTTTGAAATTATCTTTTACGATCTCATATTTTTTCAATTATGTCACCACCTTATACAAATGATCTTTTACTCTGATATTTCATTGATGGAATACGACTGATCATCAATATAATCCAGTTTTAGATATTCCATGTTAGGGAAAATATCTGCAAACGTTTTATCCGTTTCCAAAAAATCAGAATCTTCAATAATAGTAATATTTTTTAGTTCTGGATTGAATAAGCGAATATAGCCACCAGCCTTTGTAAATTCATCGAAATCATATATTTCGAAAACATATCCTCCAACCCAGTCTTTTATTACATACTTTTCTTTTTCATCTTTAACAAAAGTAGAACCATATTTTTTAAATATGACTACTTGTGGTCCCTTCGCGTCAGGCAATAAAACAAAGCGATATCCCAAAACTTTATCTGCCATAGCTTCTTCTTTCGTCTCATATGTATTAGGAGACGGAATAGCAATCTCGTATCGATTTCCATCTGTTGCATCGAATATACTATACGCATAATATTGATATCTTTTTTTCATAAGATACTCCTTTCATGTTATTCAAAATTTAACTAATCTCTAATACAGATATGATAGTTTTTATGATTTATATCTTTCACATATAAGAATTTGATGTATCGTTTTCTTCCAAAATATTCCTCAAGGCAACACGTTCCACACCTATTCCATATTTTCTTAATTTACCATCCAGCTGCACCTGCAGATTATTCTCAATACTCTCTCTCCGGTTAATAATCATCTCATAGGTCATGTTCCTTACAATATCTTCAAAAATATGTAATGATTCTGATCTCATTAATTCTTTTATATTATCTTTCTTTTTGAATAGCTTCTGATCAATGATCTGAGTATATATGATGTAATCTATATTTACATATTTCCCATCTTTGATTCTCATTACCTGAGGGTCAATATCTATGATCGATTTATATTCATGATGACTTTTATACAGATCTCTTGCAGATAATATAAATATGATACCAAGAGGAATCATTGAAAACGTATAAATCCTTGAAAGATCAACCATAGACTATTCCTCCTTTGCTAAAACCTTTCCTAGCATTTCTTCATATAATTTTTTGTATAGATCTCTTTCGGTTTCTAATTTAATGATCTGAGAATTATCAACTGTTTTATTGTCATAATTTGATCTTGCAAGATTTAGTTCTTTTTCTTTCGCTCGTAAAACCATTTCCAACTGCTGAGTTTTCGCTTTTTCTTCATTTAATTTGCGATTTAAGATATTTTCATCCAGCATTCTCTCTGCGCCTTCTAATTTCATTTTTAGATCATCAATTACTTCTCTTTCATTATCTGATGAGGAATGATGTGGTTGTTCAATTCCAAGTGAGATCATCAAAGCTTCATCGACTCTTTTCATTTCTTCATTTGAGCATGTTCTCACATATTCTCCAAGTTTGTCTTTTGGGATACTGTAAATTCTTTCACATAAGGCTGTCGATGGGACCTGGCACATGACTTCCACATGGGTAGGTAGATAGCTATTTTTATCTGCAGCTGTTAAATATACCACTTCAATGACATTTGAATATGTATTACAGTTGTTATTTGAAACAACAACTGCTGGTCGATTCTGATCTAATCCAATATTTCTTTTATATCCTGCTACAAAAAAGATGTCACCTCTGCTGATTTCCATTTCCATTTGTTTCATTACAAATATGAGATATTTTTTACTTTTTATTTTTCATATATAAAATTTTGCAAAAGAAAAGACGGGAATCCCGTCTTAAAATTACTGAATGAAATATGATTCGTTTTCAATAGATTCCAAATATTCTTTTGACGTATTTTTAAATATATCATTAAATGTCTTATCTGTTTCTAGAAAGTGCCAATCCTCTATAATACATATATCCTCATCTAATTCTGGATCCAATAATCGAATGTACCCTCCAGCTTTTTTGAATTGTTCAAAAGTATATACTTTAATTATCTCTCCACTAGCATCAAGATATTCTCCTAACGATTCTTTGTCTGGATCATAATCTTCTTTTTTGAAGATAACAATTTGAACATCTTTTCCATCATCTGATAAGGTAAAACGAAAATGCAAACATTTGTCAGACATTGCTTCTTCCTTTGTATTATGTTTATATGGTGATGGCATAGCAATTTCATAAATAGCTTCTGTTTCAAATGGATTGTCTTCTGTTTCAATGTATACACTATACATCGCAGACATAAAATAACTATATTTCTTTCCTACAATCTTTCCCATATTTTCCTCCTTTATTGTTAGATTGTAATGATTCCTTGTCACATAATAGTTTGATTTTTCTCTTCAGGATTTTCTGTTGATTCTTTGGAAGATCGATCGTCAGGTCATCAAGATCAGAGATATCTTTCTCTCCATCTAGTACATCTCCAACAAAATCCAAAATATCACTACAATTTTTGTAAATATAGTAATCCACTGCATATGGGCTGTATGTGCATCCACTGTCCCGAATGAACTGATACATTCTTCTTCCTGCATGGCTGACTGTGATCTTAGCTGATTCTATGATCTCTGCATTCTCCTTATTACGGTCTTTATCTTTTACCCGAAAGGAAAAATACTGATCAAATCGAAGGACACAATCTTTGATCTGATTTTTTGTTAGATCTTTTTCAAAATGAGAGCACAGATCTTCCAATGTCACATGATGTTTTTCTTCTACAATGAAGCTGATGATCGCTGCTAATTCTCTGCGATTTTTTAACGCTTTTTCAAAATCATGTCGTTCTGATAAGACTGATTTATTTTTAAAATATAAGTCACATAATGCGACAAAATAGGTAAGATCCATGAAACGTCCTACAGAATAGTTTTTTAGCGTTTCAGGAACAATCATGCTTTTGACATCGTCATAACAGGTTTCAACAAGATTAAATACATTCGATCTGGTTCCGTATTTGATGTATCGAAAAACATGTTCTTCAATTTCCCCTATCAGTTCATTCACATCCTGATCATTATCTTTTTCTGATATTACTTGTGAACTACTCCGACTTATAGAAGTCGGAGCTTCCTGCTTCATTCACCGCAGTTATTATCACATCTTCAAGGAGCAGATAAAGTTCCTCGAAGCAGTTTTCCCCCAGAGTCCACAGGCTTTTCTGACCAGTCTTTCTGATCCAACGATCGGGCTGTCCCGTCCCTACGTTTATTTTCTTTCTATTCTTAGGCCGCTTCCCGTTCTTCATAGAGGATCCGAAGACCTTCGACCAGGATATTGATCGCAGCGTTTTCATCACGATCATGTTCCGTGCCACAGACTGGGCAGATCCAGGAACGAACGTTCAGGTTCTTGACTTTTTTGTTCTTGTATCCGCATACGCTGCATAACTGACTGGATGGGAACCACCGATCGATCACAACGAGCTTTCCACCTTTTCGTTTGAGTTTGTACGCCAGCATGTCCTGAAACATTCCGAATCCGTTATCCATGGTCGCTTTTCCGTTTCCGAAGCCTTTGTTGGCCATCGTCCTCATATTGAGATCTTCTACTATGATGTAGTCGTACTGCTTGGTGATCGCAGTGGACAACTTCTGTAGATGATCTCTTCTCTGGTTCGCAACATGAACATATAGTTTCGCGACTTTCCTCAGCTGCTTCTCATAATTCTTGCTGCTTTTTTCTTTGTTCTTGAGTTTTTTCTGAAGTTTCGCCAGACGTTTTTGTGCTTTTCGAAAGAACTTCGGCATTCCGGCAAGATCTCCATTACTGTCTTTGTATAATCCATCCGACTTGTAATCCAGTCCAAGGGCACGATCCTCATCGATCGGAAGTCTTTCTGGATCTTCGGTATCTTTTTCGCATAAGACAGAAATATGATAAGATCCATCTCGTTTCTGTGAGATCGTTGCAGACTTGATCTTCCATCCTTCTTCCGGGACTCTATGAAGGACTGTACGGATCACTCCGATCTTTGGAAGCTTGATCCCATTTTCTACCAGAGCAACGGTTCCTTTCTGATTGTTGGTCGTGTAGGACTTCTTGCATCGTTTCTTTGCCTTGAACTTTGGAACACCGAACGCTTTCGGATTCTCGATGTGATCCTTGATCGCCTTGTTCTGCTGTTTCTGCACATTAGAAAGTGCCAGACTATCGACTTCCTTTAGATATGGATAGGCTCCTTTATACTGTGCCGGCTGTGGATACAGACTCTTTCCGGTATCTTTGTAATACTGATTCCGATCCGCGAGCATCAGGTTCCAGATCTTTCGACAGCACCCAAAACACTTCGCAAAGAAGGTCCGCTGTTCCTCCGTCGGATAAGCACGGTATTTATATGCTTTCTGTTGCATCAGCTTTTTTCTCCTTTCTTAGGAATATCTTCTTATTATAAATATGAGAGATTTCGGAGAAAAAACTTTTCACATATAAGAAAACCGGATTCATCCCCTACCTATAGAGGTAGGGGAATTCTCCGGAATTAGGTTAAAAATTCTTCTTTTTTCATTTTCTTTTCGCCTCCAATTTTTCTGCGATTCTGCGCAGATCAATCTGTAATACTCCTTCCACATCTCCAGGCAGATCTGTTTTCATATTCTCAATGTCAGAAATTTTTTTTCTTTCCATCGATCAGATCTTCTACAAAATCCTGCACGATTTTTGCTGTTTTATAAGATGCCTGATCCAAAGCAAACTGACTCTAACTGATCTGCACACCAATAGGTGGCAGCTTTCACTCTCAAAGTTTTGTAATCTTAAATTAACTGCGGTGAAATCTTTAGATAAATATCACAGAATGTGCTATCTCCAACACAATCTATTTTTTCAAGAAATGCTGGATGTTTTGTGAATCTGTCTCCACGAAAATAGATCCAATTAAATCCTCCTAATCTTGCACAAACTCGTAATATATTGTCTTGTCCAACATATTTATTGAATGTGTTCACATTTTTGATAATGTTTTTTCTGTCCTTCTTGCATTCAAATTTTGCTGTTTTTCGATGTCTTCCATGAATATTTTCCCATCTGACAGACTCATCCCATCCCGTTTCTTCATCATACTTTAAATATCTACGTCTTTTACTGGGTTTCATCTCATAACTTAACGTGGGTTGTAATCTTGGATCATTCCATCTGTGATAATCATCAATTAATGCAGCAACGTTTGCAACTTCATTTTCTATTATCATTTCATTTAATTCTTCTGTTGTAATTTTTCTTGTGAATTTCATTAAATTAAATGCTTTTAATTGAGGAATATTTATATTAATTGAATCTAGTAAAAAATTCAATGCTTCAATGTTATAACTTTCATGTAAATACATCTTGAATTTCTCCTTTTATTTTAAATATGACGGAATTTATGAAAAAAGTTTTTCACATATAAAAAAACTCTGCGGCAAAACCTATATTGTCTTACAACAGAGTTTCTTGCTTATGATACAGTTAATGTATAGTCCATTGAAGTTCCGCTTCCATTTCCAAAAGCAAATTGAATTGTCTTTTCATCAATATTTTCATTTGTGAAATCATGAGTTAATTGACTATTTTTGTAATGATAGCTATCCAGAGGGCGATCCTTTGAATCGAAGATTACAATACATCCGTAATCTTCTGGTTTTGTTTCCAATATGATTTTAAGAAATTGGCCAATTGTGCATTTCCTGTAAAAATGAGCTATATATCTGTTAGGAACTGCTTGATTGAACTCAAATGGTTTATTTCCTTGCCTCTTCTTCGTTGACAACGATCTCTTTTTCTTTTTCATCATGGCTTGTTAATCTGCTCATTTTCTTTCTCCTTTATGGATCAATGATTGTTAATGTTTTATTTTTCATATCCTTCTTTAGCATATAGTCATGGTCATATTCCATTTTATTCAATAATTTCTTTATTTCTTTTTCTGATAGCTTCTTCTTATCATGTAAGATCTGATATCCATGCTGATATAAGATCTGTGCATTTTCGTATTCTCTTGAGCCGATTTTGATTCTTGCTATTTGCACAGTTTTAGACTTATGATTCGCCTGTAATACAATTTTTCTTTCTGAAATGAAAATAGAATCAACAAATTGATATTCATTTGAATCTTTTTTATCCTTTTCTTCAGAGTAATTGTATTCATTTAACTGCGACAAAAATTGCTTGATAAGATTATCTGAAAGAGTTTCCTGCTTGTATACAAATGTATAATTTTCTTTGTAACACTTCTCAATCTCATTCTTTGAAACAATATTGTCTTTTATTTGGCCAATGATCGCAACAACGATAATAATTCCAAGTAGTACTTTGTAAGGAGTCTCAATTCTCATTCTTGTTCCTCCTTTTGCAAAATCAAGTCAATGTCCTCAATCCTCTTCAAAAGACGTCTCTTTTCCTCTTTCAGAGCCCAAAAATCAATATCATCTTCTACAAGATCAATCTCATATTCTTCTGTTGGATGTTCCAGAGCAGCTTCATAAAGATTTTTGTTTACATTATGCAGTAGAATCTCACTACCTTCTTCAACTCCACTTTCCCAATGAGCTGCACTTCCACCACTGCATGGATTTCCATGAACATAAACAACATCTCTTCCTGGTTTTCCACCGCTATCGCGTCCGTAGGCATGACTTAGAACTTTTCCAAAAAGCATCACATCTGCTTGTTCTTCACACATATATTCTTTGACATGGATTCGAACGGTAACTTTTTCATTAATATCAACGTCTGAATACCCATAAATCTCTCTCATGACGGTTCTTGCAGCATCCAGATTTTCTTTATTGATCGTCCAGCATTTTTTACGAGTATCCCATCTGGCATCAGAAAATTGTTTGATCCTTTTGACAAAATCCATGTTATATGGTGTAAACAGCATCGCCTTCTCATCTTTGATCTTTACCTGAATTTCTTTGCTCATTTGTGACTCCTTTCAATTCGATATCTTCTAGTTCTATCCCATCCAAAAGCAGCAACCTGCCGCGATATTCTTTGATCTTGTATGGTCCTAATTCTTCTTTTGTCATGAAACGATGGCCAAATCGCTGTTTCATATTTTTCCAAACAATCCAGGGAACCCGATAAAAGAATCTCATCTCCAGACTTACCATAACAAAGCATAAGGCATTTAGTTTTTGATGTTCGTCTAAGAGTTTTGTCTGTACTTCTGTTACAACAGATTGTTGTATTCGGTCTTTAATCGTTGATTTTGCCTCAAAAATAATACATTGCCCGTTACATAAAACACCTTTGAAATCCGGCTGTGCTTTTTTCATATAGAATCCAGTCACTCTTCCATCTTTTCGTACTTCAATTGTTTTAAACGGTTCCGGCGTTTTTAAAATACATGCGATCCCTCTTTCACGATAAAAGGAAAGACTGATTTCGATCAGTTCTTCAAAATTATCTCCATTGACTTTATTGTTTACGCAATACATAACAGTACCCAGCTTCCAACTCCATCTTTCGTCCATTCTTTACACTTCTGATCAATTTCTTCAATTGGAGTATCCGAAGGGAAATCTACTACTTCTGCTCTTCGATAAGGAGCTTTTTCATATTTTGCATGCATCATGATGTATACTTTGGAACACAATTCAAACGGATCGGAATATGTAATTTCTTTTTTCTTTTTTAAAGGTCTTCGGATAATTCCTTCTCCAACTTTTTTTGTTGCAGTTTTTAATTCCTCTTCTAATTTTTCACGATCACATTTTGGGCATGTCATTTTTCCTTCTTTGATGACCATTAAATGTCTGCATTTTGGACAGATCTTTAATCCTGTTGTAATTTTTTCCATCATTTTCTTCTCCTTTATTTCCTTTCATTTAAATCGATATATAATTCTTGTTCAAACGAATCTGCTTCTATATTCATTGTGTCATTTGGAATCATTCGATATTGAGATGGAACCTTTTTTAATTTATTGATGATTGTTTTAATATTTGGGACAACTTCGCCTGAATTAATAATTCTGTAGACTTTCCCGTCAAATTTAATAAAGCCATCTAAGGGACGGCTGGCAGCTTCTTCTTTACTGATTGCCTCAATCCATTTCACAATATCGTCATACTGTCGTGAACTACTCGGTCATTGAATGGCCGAGCATCTTCCATTAACGAAGAGCTCC